>BNJU01000705.1_pt1 | contig 283659 bp, 256 predicted proteins | sample 8539281 | NCBI WGS metagenome assembly BNJU01 (sample SAMD00202456, study PRJDB9452) | human saliva metagenome | isolation source: human saliva | place: Japan
TCACCCTGGCTTTGATGGGCGGCGGCCGGTTCGTACGCGTGGTGTCCCGATCACGTATCCGCCCGCACCAGCCGGACGATGCCAGCCATCTGAGTGGCCGTTGTCCAGGCCAGGATGATGAGTCCGGCAGAGGTGACGTCCGCCTGCGATTCGGCTGCCGTCAGCCAGATCTGGCCCGCCTGGCCGGGGAAACCAGCGGGCGGCGTCGCCCAGGAACACGGCCAGCTGCGGTGTCAGGATCACCAGCACCACGGCCGCCGTCGACGCACCGATGACGCTGCGCAGCGCCGCACCGAGCCCGGCCGCCAGCAGCAGCACCGCCGTCAACCAGACCACGGTCCTTCCGCCGGCCCACAGTGCCGCCGTCGACATCGTCGGGCACGCCGCCAGGCTCGCCCCGACCAGGACGCTCGCCGCCACCAGTCCCGTACCGGTCAGCACCATGAGTCGCGCCGCCGCCAGCCGCCCCCGCGCCGGCGTCACCAGCAGACTCGTCATGCCCTGCGCCGTGGAGTGCTCGGCACCCGCGGCGGCCACACCGGCCGCCACGAAGCCGATCTGCACCGCCAGCGTCCACGTCGGAGCGATCTCCTCGAATCCGAAGTCCCCGCCCATCCACCACGTTCTGCAGGACCGACATCATCGTGGCGATCGCTGCCGCGCCCGCCACCGCTGCCGACCACCACATCGCCGGCAGCGTCACCACCTTCAGCAGCTCCGCGTGCAGCGCTCGCCCCCAGGCTGTCGTCACCCCTGCGGTAGCCCTCACCCTGCTGGTCGCACCGGCTCCGCTCATGCGTCCCGCCTCATCCACACCCAGCAGCACACCGCCGCGCACCCGCCCGCCCACGCCGTGCAGACGGCGGCCGCCATCGGGATCGACAGCAGCTCGACGAGCCGGTCGTAGTTGAGCGTCGTCGGGTTCGCAATGAGCCGCACCGCCGCGGTATCCGGCAGGAACCGGGCCGCATCGGTGGACTTGATGAGAAGCACCCCCGGCGAGATCATCGTCGACATTGCGACGAGGACCGTCATCGACACCAGCGCGCTGCGCGTCGCCATCGCCAGTGCCATCGACGCCATTGCCGAGAACACCCACCACGTCAGGATCCCCGTCAGCATCCACCACGGCACCGGCTCGAAGGGCACGCTCGACCCCAGCAGGTGCCGGCTCAGCGAGTAGGTCGCCGTCCACGCCACCGCCAGGAGCACCGTCGCAGCCCCCAAGCACCACGAGCAGCTTCGCGGCCACCGACGCCCCGCGCCGCGGCTGTACCAGCATCGTCGTCGCCACCTGTCGCGGAGCGCTGGAGGCCCCGCTCGTGCGCGGATCACTCGCGTACTCGCTGACCACAACACTCACCGCCAGCACCACGATCCCCGTCGTCCCCACGTACAGCCCGATGACGCCGACGTTGCCCAGCTGCGCCGGCGCATCCGGGTCGCCGGCCGCCAGCCGCGCCGCCAGGTCATGATCCGTGTAGTACTCGATCAGGAGCGGCAGGACGATCGCCAGCGCCGCCCCCAGCCAGGCCCCCGGCAGGCCCATCGTCTTGCGCACCTCCGCCTTGAGGGAACGCACCAGCGCCGTCGCCGCGCTCATGAACGGACCCCTTCCTCGCGTCCGGCCCGGCCGCCCCGACCGCCGGCCTCGCCCCCGGTCGGGGCAGTCAGCGAGAAGAAGGCCTCCTCCAGGTTCGCGTAACCCGCCGCGACCTCCTCCAGCGTCCCGGCGGCCCGCACCCGCCCGCCGGCGATGACGACGACGTCGTCGGCCACCTCGGCCCAGCTCGGCCAGAACATGACTGGACAGCAGGACCGTGCCCCCGGCATCGGCCCTCTGCCGAAGCAGCGTGCGGATCCACCGGATCCCCTCCGGATCCAGGCCGTTGACCGGCTCGTCGAGGACCAGCACCTCCGGGTCGCCCAGCAGCGCCGTCGCCAGCCCCAGGCGCTGCCCCATTCCCAGGGAGAAGGTGCGCACCCGCCGCCCGGCCGCATCACTCAGCCCGACGACGTCGAGCACCTCGGCCACCCGACGCCGACTGATTCCTGCGCCCGAGGCCACCCAACCCAGGTGACCGCGGGCCGTGCGCGAGGGGTGTGCGCCCGAGCCGTCGAGCACCGCCCCCACCGTGCGCAGCGGCTCGCGCAGCTCGCGGTAGGGGTGCCCGCCGATGAGCGTCTGCCCGCCGTCGGTCCGGTCCAGCCCCAGCAGACACCGTAGGGTCGAGGACTTCCCGGCGCCGTTCGGGCCCACGAATCCGGTGACGCGGCCCGGACGGGCCTCAGGCTCACGCCGTGAAGCACCTCCCGCGCCCCGTGCCGCTTGACGAGGTTCTCAATACAGATCATGGGCCAACTCCAGCGCGCCGAGCGGCAGCGCGCATCGACCGCCCAGCCGAGACGGTTCCACCGCCTCAGACCCAGGTCCGTCAGACCCTGGTTCGATGAAGCGCCCGAGCCGCCTTCCTAGACTGGCCGCGTGCCTGCCCCCGATGTCCCACCGCGCCACTCGCCGCTCGGGCGCGCCATCACCGGGCTGACCGTGGTTGTCTTCGGCCTGGGCACCATGGTCGGCTTCTCCCCGGTTCCTTCTCGGCGCGCCCAGATGACGGTGCTGCTCGTCATGGCCGGGCTCGTCGTCGCCTCCCTGTGGCTGCTGCGGCGCGACCAGCGTGCCTACGAGCGGCGCCTGGCGCAGGAGACCGCCGCGCGCGCCGTCGCCGAGGACCGCCTCGTCATCGCCCGCGAGCTGCACGACGTCGTCTCCGGCAACCTCGGCGCCATCACCGTGCGCTGCGCCGTGGCCCAGCGCCTCGAGAGTACCCCCGACGGGCTGCGAACCGCACTCGACGACGTCGAGACCGCCTCCCGCGAGGCCACCGACGCGTTGCGGCGCATGCTCGCCGTCCTGCGCGACGAGAGCAGGCCCCCGACGCCGGGAGCGGTCGTTGCGGCCTCGGCGACCGCTGCGACCTCAGCGGAGGGCGCACCGGCGGCGAAGACCGGCATTCCCGACAGCCTCACCGAGAGTCTCCATGAATCGATCGACCGGGCCGGGCGATCCGGCGTCACCGTCGAGCTCGACTCTGATGTCGGGACACGTGCAGAAGCGGCTGCCATCCGGGGCGCGGCGGCACCCGATCTCCTCCCCGCCCCGGTGGTGCAGGCCGCTGCCCGGGTCGTGGCCGAGGCCCTGGCCAACACCGCCCGCCACGCCGGCCCCACGCGCGCCCGCGTGACCCTCCGCCGGGAGCCGGGACTGCTGCGCATCGCCGTCGTCGACGACGGGCCCGCGACCGGCTGGGAGCCTCACCCCGGGGCCGGGCAAGGACTGCGCGGACTCCATGAGCGCCTGACCGCGCTCGGCGGGACCCTGACCGCCGGCCCCCGCGCCGACGCCCCCGGCTTCGCCATCGAGGCGACGCTGCCCGTCGACCCCACGGGAGGCCCCATGACTGAGGCCGTTCCCGGGCCGGAAAGCGCCTCCATCCGGGTCCTCATCGCCGAGGACCAGGCCCTCCTGCGCACCACCCTGGCCGCTCTGCTCGAGGCCGAGCCCGGCATGAGCGTCGTCGGCCTGGCCGAGGACGGCTCCCGCGCGGTCGCCCTGGCCGCCGAGCTGCGCCCCGACGTCGTCCTCATGGACATCCAGATGCCCGGCCTCACCGGCATCGAGGCCACCACCCGGATCTGCGCCGACCCGGCGCTCGCGGCCACGCGCGTCCTTATCCTGACCATGTTCGAGATCGACGACTACGTCCTGGGCGCCCTGCGCGCCGGCGCCTGCGGCTTCCTGCTCAAGGACACCGACCCGCAGTCCCTCGTCGACGCCGTGCGCACCGTCCACGAGGGGCAGTCGCTGCTCAGTCCCCCAGGTGCTGTCTCGCCTCGTGGCCCGCATGCCGCGCGCGGCGTCGGCCGGAGCTTCCGGCAGCACCCGGGCCGATGCCGTCGAGGCCCTCACGCCCCGCCAGCGCGAGGTGCTGCTGCTCATCGCCCAGGGCCTGTCCAACAGTGAGATCGAGGCCGAGCTCGGTATCACCCGGGCCACCTGCCGCAGCCACATCACCGCACTCCTGGCCCGCCTCGGTGCCCGCGACCGGGCCCAGCTCGTCATCGCCGCCTACGAGTCCGGTCTCGTCAGCGCCCGCTGAGGCTGCTGCCCGCGACTCTGCCTGAGGCGAGTGGCGTCTTCGGCTGAAAAGTGTCCATATGGGACGACTTTGACGGCTCACTCGCACAAACAGCATTGCGTTTGTGCAGGTCAGAGCATTTTGGGTAGTTGCGTTCCGGTGATTGGGGTATTCAAAGTCGTCCCATACGGACAAAATCTGCTCAAGAGCCGTCGCCGTTGTGCTTAAGTGCGGCTTGTTGACGGTGCTGCGCGGAAACCGTCAGCGGGGTGCGATCGAGAGGGCGGCGATGCCGTGCCCTCGGGGACGACGCCGGCACATCGCCTCTGGGGACACGGCTATCCGAGGAGCTTCCCGCCGGGCCCGGCGGGCTGATCTCACCCCCGCTCCGTGAAGACCAGCCGGCGCTGCGCCACATAGCTGGCCACGTAGATGGCTCCATCGCCGAGAACCTTGGCGATCCCCAGCGGGATCCCGATCGTGGTGAGCGCCTTGAGCAACAGGTAGCTGGCCGCCAGCAGGCTCACCGCCAGGACCCCGTAGCGCACCGCCGTGCGCACCACGGTGCCGCGCCGAGCCCGGAAGACGCGGCGGTTCATGAAGAAGTTTCGCCGTCCCGGAGATCAACCGCGCCCCCACCACCGCCGCCAGCAGGTTGCCGCTCATCGCGAAGATGATCATGACGCCCAGCCAGTCGATCCCGAAGCCCGCCAGCGATGTCCCCATGAACCGCAGCAGCGGTGCGTAGATCCGCGCCGAGTCCTGCAACGGCCGGAAGTGCGAGGAGATGTTGCCCGGCTCGTAGACCGTGGCGATCTCCACCTGCTCCACCACGAGCCCCAGGTCGTGGGCGCGCAGCAGGGCGGAGAGCTCGTACTCGTAGCGGTCGCCGGGCACGTTCTGCAGCCAGGCCAGGTGCCCGGCGGGGTAACCGCGCAGGCCGGTCTGGGTATCGCTCAGCTTCCAGCCCGTTGCGCTGCGGAACAGCAGGGCGGTCACATCGTTGCCGATCCGGCTGCGCAGCGGTACCGGTCCGGTGAACCGCCGCACTCCCAGGGTCATGCGCCCGGTCTCGCGCACCCGCGCGGCCACGGCCTCAATGTCCGACGGCGTGTGCTGTCCGTCGGCGTCGGCACACACCACGTCCGCATCGGGCCAGGTGGCGGCCGCATGGGCCAGCCCTGTGCGCAGCGCCCACCCCTTGCCCTGGTTGTCCGGGTAGCTGACCACCTGGGCGCCGCGGGCGCGGGCGGCGGCGAAGAAGGGCGCGTACTGCGGCCCCGAGCCGTCATCGACGACGAGCACCGCGCAGTCCCGGCGCGCCCCGCGCAGGCGGGCTACGAGCACGGCCAGGCGCTCGTCGGGCTTGTAGGCCGGGATGAGAACCACGAGCGTCACCGCCGTCCGGGGTGGGGCCCGCTACCGCCCGCGGCGCCGTCCGGTTGCCCGCCGTGCGGTTCGTGGCGATCCGGTTCGCCGGGGCAATGACCCGCGGCAGCACCCGCGGCGAGGTCTGAAGGGCTGTGTCGGTGCCGTTCATCTCAGGATCCGTTCGCGATGTAGAGGATGTCGGAGGTGTCGCGCTCGCCCCCGTTGGAGGGCTGGTTGATGATCGAGCCGTTGAAGTACATGGCCGACGAGCCGCCGCCGTCGATGTTGTAGGCGCAGGCGCACCCCAGGTCGGCCATGATCTGGGCGAGCTCGGTCATGGTCACGCCGCGCGAGTAGCCCTCGCTGCGGCCGTCGACGACGACGAGCTTGAGGTGGTTCTTCTCCACCCACCCCACGGCGGTGCGCGGCTGCTGGCCCTGGATGGAGTGGTTGCCGACATTCGTGTCCACCTCGACCTGGTCGATGCCGGAGAGCACCTTGGAGCCGTTGACCAGCGCCGGCCCGAAGGACAGCGTGTTCCACACCCCCGCGTCCAGAAGCGTCTGGGCCTTGGTAGTGGTCTCGTCGTAGACCTCCACGCGCCCGTCGGTGTAGAAGGCCATGCCGTCGCGCGTGCCGCTGTCGCGGTAGATGACGCCGTTGCGGATGAGGATGCCGTCGCTGCGGAAGCCGTAGTAGTCGCCGTTGATGGCCAGGACGGCGTCATGCTCGGAGGCCATCGTGGTGGGCTTGGCGGTGATGTTGGTGCCGTAGGAGTTGTTGGCGAAGGCGCTGCGCAGGTCGGTGGCGTTGGTGAGCTTGACGTCGGCCACGTAGTAGGTGATGGTGTCGCTGCCCGAGCCGGTGGAGACCTGCTGGATCTCGATGCTCGTGTTGGAGGAGGAGTAGGAGTTCTCGCCGACCGTCACGTTGGTGGCCGGGGTGGCCGAGGAGTTGGCGGCGGCGTTCTGCGCCTTGGCCTCCAGGGCGGCGACGTCGCCCACCTCGACGTGGTCGATGACGAAGCGGTTGAGCGCCCAGGCACTGGTGCCGGTGGCGGCCAGGCCCAGGACCGCGGCGCCGCCCAGGAGGAAGCGACGGCGCGGGTGCTTGCGGGACTTCGAGGAGCGGCCGCGCCGACCGGACTCGTGGTCCTGGCCGGTTTGGGGAGGCTCGGTCGGGCTGAGAGCGTTGGAGCTGTGCATGACTCAACCGTGTCGAGGCCGTGTGTGCCGGGCGTAGGTTGACCTTGTGGGTCTCCTGTGAAGGCGTGCAGGGCGGAGTGACGCAGGAGAATGGTCAATACTCCGACAGGTCGAATTCTCGCCCGACATGGCCCGCGAACTGCCCCGAGGTGGCCTCATCCGGACCTACAGTGGTGGGAGGCGCGAGCGGTCGGTGCCCGCGACGTGAGTCTGCAAAGGGAGGAGACAACCGTGTTATCGGGTCGGAACCGACGTATTTTCCTGTTATTCATCGTGGTGCTCAACATCGTGGTCACGGTCCTTTCCGTCCGACGAGGAGACACGATCATCGCGATCATCTTCGCTGCTGCTGCGGTGCTCATTCTGTTTCAGCTGATCCGCCTGGCCTCTCGCGGCGACGACGATGATGACCATGCTGACTGAGCGGGCTCTCTGGATCCTCCGGCTGGTTGTGGTGGTGCTCAGTGCTGTCTCCGCAGTCATGTCCTTCAGTCGGGGAGACACGACGGGCGTGGTGATCTTCGGTCTCCTGTCAGCACTCTTCCTGATCCAGGTGATCCGCCCGGCCTTCGGCAGCCAGAGCACCGAGCACGACGACCGAATGCCCCCGAGTTCATGAGCGCCGTCGACGACGCCACCCACCTCCTTGAGGTCGAGGGACTGTCCGCCTGGTACGAGCGCGACCGCCCGGTCCTCACCGACGTCTCCTTCGCCCTCGAGGCCGGCGAGGCCGTGGGTCTCATCGGCCTCAACGGCGCCGGTAAGACCACGATGCTCACCTCCCTGTGCGACGTCCACCGCGGAGCGCGGCTTGGAGTTCTGCGTTACCGGGGTGGGGACGTGCGCCCTGGCGACGAGCGCTTCAAGGCCGCCCGCTATCTCAGCCTCGCCGACGACGACTCCTTCCCCACCTGGAACCTGGAGGCCTTCACCGGCTTCCTGGAGCGCGCCTACCGCCTGCGGCCGGATCGTGGCCGCCTCGAGGAGCTGATCGAGGGATTCGACTACGGCCGCTACCGGACCACATCCTTCTCCCGGCTCTCCAGCGGCTCACGCAAGAAGGCCAATCTCATCGCCGCCTTCTACGTGCATACGCCGCTCCTCTTCCTGGATGAGCCCGTCGACTTCCTCGACTTCACCGCCACCGAGTTCCTGTACCGCAGCATCAACGACGCCGCCGCATCCGGCCGCTCGATCCTGCTCAGCTCCCACATCGCCGAGTCCTTCACCCGCTGCACCCGGCGCCTCTACGTGCTCTCCGCCGGCCGAATGACCGGTCCCTTTACCACCCCCGAGGACTCCGATGCTGTGGCGGCGCTGGTCAGTTAGCCGAGCCGCCCTGAGAGCGGTGATGGGGCAGTTTGTGGGGCGCCAGAGCGTCCTGGGCGCCGTCATCCTGTGCGCCCTGGCCGCCTGGTTCGGGGCGTTGACCGACCTCCGCGTCAACCCGCGCGTCGCGGTCACCGGACTGGTCCTGGCCGCCGTCGGCCTGACGGCCACCATCGCCTCGGCCTGGATCGGCTCCGGGCGCTGGGACGACCTGGCCCGCTTCCCGATCCGACGCGACGAGCTCGCCCGGGCCACCTACCTCGTGGCCGACGCCGTCGTCCTCCTGGAGGCGGTTGTGCCCATCGTCCTGTTCGTCCTGCTCACCGGCGGCGGAGGAAGTGGCCGGAGTCCCGGCGTTGGCACTACTGCGACGGCGGCGGTGGAGATGATCGTCGTCGGGCTGGGGGCCGGGGCACTGGGGCTGATCCCTGTGGGCGGGGAGCGGTCCGGCTTGCGCTGGGTGGCAGGTGGGGCCCTCACCGTCGGAACGCTCCTCTGGTGGCTCTCGCCCGCGGCCTCGGCCCTCCTCTTCGCGGCCTGCTCTCTGGCTGTGACGGCGTGTTCCCGTGATCTGCGGTCGCGCCGCAGGCAGGTGGGCACCGTCCGGGGTGGCCGCCGCAGCCTGGTCCTGGGCGAGCTGGCGACCGTGCGCACCACGCAGGTCAATACTCTGATGATGCTTGCGGTCGCTCTGGTCGTCACCTACACCATGGCCGGTCGAGGCCTGACGATCCCGCTGCCCATGGCCTTCGTCGTCGTCAACACGCCACTGAACGCCTACTTCTCCCGCTACCTCAGTACCCGCACCGTGGTGCTGGCCGCGCCCGGATCGCGGCGCGTCCTCGTCGCCTACGCCCGAGACCTCACGCTGTTGTACACGGCGTCCAACTGTGTGGTGGGGGCGCTGATCGTCTGGCTGGGAGGTGGTATTGCTGGGACCGTTGCGGCCGGAGTGCTGGCCGCCCTCGCTGGAGCGACGACGGCGGTCCTCCTGGAGGTCTACTGGCCGCTGACGAGCTGGAAGTCCGAGCGCGATGTCATGCGCCACCCGCGCAAGTACCTTCCGCCGGCCGTCGCGCTGTTCGCAGTCCTGGCGGTCCGGGCCGTCGGGTCTCTCGTGGCGTAGAACCCTCGACGGCGTGGTGAGAGGTGTTGTCGCCAGGTGGGGATCCTCCAAGCCATCTCCTTAGGTTTGTGTGACCTTACCTAAAGTTGTGAAAACTTCTTGGCAAATTAACTTAGGTGGACCTAAGGTCCTAGGTGCTTCGTGTTCGCCCTCGCCTCACCGAAGGACTCCTATGCGCCGTCGTACCCTGCTCATGGCCCTCCCGCTCACCGCCGTCCTCGCCAGCTGTGGGGTCACCTCCCGCGCCGGCAAGGGATCCAGCACCGGCGCCTCCTCGGGCGCCTCTCATGGAGGCTTCGAGGTCACCGACATCGTTGGCCGCAAGGTCATCTTCGATGCCCAGCCCAAGAACATCGTCCTGAGCGAGTCCCGGCACGTCTACTCCCTGGTCTTCCTCAACAAGGACAACCCCATCGACAAGGTGGTCGCCTGGGGCGAGGACCTGCAGAAGGCTGCCCCGGACTTCTACGACAAGGTCCTCTCCGTCACCCCAAAGGCCGCTGATCTGCCGACCATCGGCTCTATCGCCAAGGACAACCTGCCCATCGAGACCCTGGTGCAGTACAAGCCCGACGTCTTCATCATGACCCTGGACGTCTACAACTCCGCGAAGGAGAAGGGCTACCTCGACAAGCTCGACGGCCAGAAGATCGCCTACGTCGTCACCGACTTCCGCCGTGACCCGGTGAAGAACACCGTCCCCTCGGTCACCCTCCTGGGCGCCCTGTTCGACAAGCGCAAGGAGGCCGAGGCCTTCGTCTCCTTCTACAAGAAGCAGGTCGACCCCATCGTCGAGAAGGTGAAGTCCCTGACCTCCAAGCCCACCACCTTCCTGTGGCGCGGTCCGGGCGTCAACGACCCCGGCTCCACCCTACTCCACCGCGAACCTCGGCGCGATCGTCACCGCCACCGGCGGCACCAATATCGCCGACAGCCTCCTGTCCGGCGAGGAGGGCGTCCTCACCCCCGAGCAGGTCATCGCCTCCAACCCCCAGCACATCATCGCCACCGGTGGCGAGTGGCAGAAGCAGAAGATCAAGGACACCGCCCAGACCAGCTACGTCCACCTCGGCTACAAGGCCGATGAGGCCTCCGCCAAGGCCAGCCTCGAGCAGCTGAAGGACCAGCCCGGCTTCGAGCAGATCCAGGCCTTCACCAACCGGCACGTCTACGGCATCTACCACCAGTTCTACGACGCCCCCTACAACTTCATCGCCTACCTCACCTTCGCCAAGTGGCAGAACCCCGAGGCCTTCTCAGACATCGACCCCGGCAAGGTCTGGAAGGAGTTCCACGAGCAGTACATGCCCTGGAAGGCCGAGGGCGTCTTCTTCACCTCCATCTGATGGGAGCGAGTTCCAAGGCCTCTGCCGACGACGCCGCAGCCGGGGCCGACAGTGCGTCGTCGGCCTACGCCTCCTACCGGCGTCGGACCCTGCGGCGAGTGCTGCTGCTGACGGGACTGACGACCCTGCTCCTGACCGTCTTCCTCGCCGCCCTCATGGTGGGGCCGCTGGGATTCAGCCCCGGCCAGGTGCTCGGCTCCCTCTTCTACGCCGACTACGACCCCTGGGTCGCCAACATCGTCATCAACCTGCGTCTGCCCCCGGCGCTCCTGGCGATGCTGGTGGGCGGGGCGCTGTCACTGGCGGGCGTTCAGATGCAGACGATCCTCGACAACCCGCTGGCCGAGCCCTTCACCCTGGGGATCTCCGCGGCCTCCGCACTGGGGGCCGCGCTGGCGATCGTCACCGGGCTCGTGCTGCCCGTGGCCACCGGGGCGACCCTGCCGATCGCGGCCATGACGGCGGGGCTGGCCGCCTCCCTGGCCATCGCGATGGTCTCCCGGCTGCCCGCGGTGACCAAGGAGATGACGATCCTGCTGGGCATCGCCCTGGTCTTCAGCTGCCAGGCGCTCCTGGCGCTCGTGCAGTACCGGGCCTCCACCGAGAGCCTCCAGCAGATCGTCTTCTGGTCGATGGGCTCCCTCATGCGCGCCACCTGGCCGGCCGTCATCACCGTGACGGCGGCACTGGCCGTGGCCACACCCGTCTTCTGGGTCAACGGCTGGCGCCTGACCGCCATCACCCTGGGGGAGGCTCGTGCCGCCGCTATGGGCATCAACGTTGCACGCGTGCGCTCCTGGTCCCTGGTCGGGGTGGCGCTGCTGGCCGCCCTGTCCGTGGCCTTCGTCGGCATCATCGGATTCGTGGGACTCGTGGGCCCGCACATGGCCCGCGGCCTGGTGGGGGAGGATCAGCGCTTCCTCGTTCCCGCCTCGATCCTGGCCGGCGCCACCCTGCTGACCGGCGCCCACGCCGCCAGTCAGGTCATCGTGCCGGGGGTTGCCGTGCCCGTCGGCATCCTCACCGCGCTGGTGGGCGTGCCGGTGTTCCTCGCCATCATCTTCGGACGCCAGCGCTCGGCGGTCAGGAGCGGTTCATGAGCCTGACGCTGGACAATCTCACCTTCTCCTATGGCAGGCGTGCGGTCCTCAAGGGCGTCGACGCCAGCTGGGAGACGGGACAGATGGTGGGCCTGCTCGGCCCCAACGGTGCCGGCAAGTCCACCCTGGTCACCTGCGTGGCCCAGCTGCGCCGCTACCTGGGGGAGGTGACCTTCGAGGGGCGCCGGGGCCGCGACCTGCGCGGCATGATCGGCTACATGCCGCAGGGCCTTCCTGGCGACGCCGCCCTGACCGCCCTGGAGTCGGTGCTCACCGCCTCGCGGCGCGGGATGACCTGGCACACGAGCCGCGCCGACATCGACCTGGCCTGGGGTGCTCTGGACGAGCTCGGTGTGGCCGAGCTGGCCGACCGGCCACTGGGCCAGCTCTCCGGCGGGCAGCGCCAGCTCGTGGCCCTGGCCCAGACGCTCGTGCGCGAGCCCGGACTCATCCTGCTCGACGAGCCCACCTCCGCCCTCGACCTGCGCCGCCAGGTCTCGGTGCTCTCCCACGTGCGCCGGATCTGCCACCGGGACACCGGGCGCCTCGCCGTCGTCGCCCTGCACGACCTCAACCTGGCCGCCCGCTTCTGCGACCGCCTCGCCGTCCTCGCGGGCGGGACGGTCCTCGCCGAGGGGCCGCCCGCCGAGGTGCTCCAGCCCGATACCCTCGCCGAGGTCTACGGGCTGCGGGTGCGGATCGTGCCCGACGGCGACCACGTCATGGTCGCCCCCGAGACTGATCAGGAGGCCTGAGCCGGCGGCTCGCCGCTCTGGCATCCGGTTGGTGTCCGACGTCGCCGGGCGTGCACCGCATCACGCGCCCGCGTACTGACGTGTCGGCCGGAAATCTCCCTACTCTCAGGCCATGACAGCTTCACCGGCCGTCCCGTCCGACCATGGGCTGAGGACGGCCTTCCCCGCCACACTCCTCATCGCCCTGGCCGCGCTCGCGGCCGTCGCGCCTCTGGCCACCGACGCCTACCTGCCGGCCTTCGCCCAGATGGCCGATGACCTGGGTGTCTCCGCCTCCAGCGTTCAGCTGACGATGACCACGTTCCTCGTGGGCATCGCGCTCGGCCAGCTGGGCATCGGGGTCCTGTCCGATCGCGTCGGCCGGCGCCCCCTTCTGCTATGGGGCAGCGTGCTCGCCCTGGTCGCCAGCATCGGCGCCGCCCTGGCCCCGAGCCTGTTCGTTCTCCTGGTCGCCCGCTTCTTCCAGGGGCTGGGGGGAGCGGCCGGCATGGTCCTGGGTCGGGCGGTCATCTCCGACCGTTCCCGCGGGATCACCGCCGCCCGGGCCCTCAGCGTCGTCATGGCGATTCAGGGGATCGCCCCGGTGGTGGCGCCGATCCTCGGGGGCGTGCTCGTCGAGCCCATCGGGTGGCGTGGCATCCTGGGGGTCGTGGCCGCGTTCACCGGGCTGCTCGTGGTCATGGTGGTTCTCTGGGTGCCCGAGTCCCTGCCTGCCGAGCAGCGCCACGACGGCGGACTGCGGATCCTTCTGGAGGGCACCCGCGAACTGGCCCGCGACCATGTCCTCGTGCGCCTTCTGCTCATCAATGCCATGTCCTTCGGGCTGCTCATGGCCTACCTGTCCGCGGCGCCCTTCGTGCTGCGCAATGTGCTGGGCATGGGGACGGTGGTCTATACGGCGGTCTTCGGGCTGTGCGGGGCGACGGTGACGGTGACGATCGCGGTGGCGGCCTCCCTGGTGCGCCGCTTCTCGCAGGCCCGGCAGGTGAGGGTCGGGCTCATCGTGGGGCTGGTCGTCGACATGGTCTTCGCCGGGGTCTGCCTCATGTGGCTGCGCGAGCCGGTGACCGGGCCGGAGCGGATGCCGCTGCTGGTGGCGGTTGTCGCGCTGTTCCTGGCGCATGTGGCCTGCCTGGGGCTTGCGATGGGCAACGCCCCCGCGCTCGCGCTCGACCGCACCGGCCGGTGGGTGGGAACCGGCTCCGCGCTGCTGGGTTTTCTGCAGTTCGTTGTCGGCGGGCTCGTCAGTCCGCTGGTGGGGCTGACCGGTGAGGCCAGTGGGGTGGCCTTCTGCGTCGTCATCGTGGCCGTCGGTGCCATCGCCAACATCCTGGCGGTCTTCGGCCTTCGCGAGAGGGGCGAGAAACAGCGCCTGGCCGCCGAGGAGACCGAGCGCCGGCGGCGCCTGGGCCAGTGACGGCTCCGGCCGGCGGCGCGTACTCAGGAGGCTGAGCACAGCCGCCTTGCTGGACCCACAGCCGGTCGCAAGGGATGAACCGGCCGTCCGCACTCATCTCGATATAGCCCACGTGCTCGCCGTCCTCGCGACGCAGATGATCGAAGACGTCCTCAGGATCGGGCAGGCCTTCCGGTGGCGGGGCGCCCATGCGTGCCAGGCTACCGGGCTGGTGAACGCCGCTACGTTACGCAGGCCTGTCGCTTCTGCTGACTGGTGTCACGATTGGCGACTATTCGGGGGTGGTACGGCATCAGCCGGCAACCTCCCAGAGGTGACTTGGGGGTGTCGGTGCTGGTCAGGGCTGGTTGTGGGGAGGGGAGTGTGGCGAGTCGAGGCTGGTTGACTCTGAAAAGTCGTCAATCGTGACACTTTCGGCAGTGTGCGGGGCTGGGTGGGCTGATCGAGAACGTACTTTCGCGACGAGGACTGCGTTCTCCCACAGAACTCGCGGGTGGGACCTCAGTCATCTGCAGGAAATCGCAGTCCTCGCCGGGTATCGCAGTTCCCGGTATGTGGCTGGGGCGCGCCGCTCTGACGCAGCCGGAACCGTCCGCCGCCCTGCCGCGGCCAGGGCGCTTCGCGAGGCTGGTGGCTCGCTCTGCGTCCGTGGCGCAGGTCCGTGTCGCAGGTCACTGTCAGCTCCGGGAATGGACTGCGGCCCGCCAAGGTTGAGCCAGTCAGACTCAAGGTTGGGTGCTATCGAGTTGACAGAGCTCGACTCAACCACAATCCTGAGTGCATACGACTCAACCTGAAGGCGCCGGAACCCCGGCCCTCACTGCAGACATCAACTGACCACAAACCAGCAACCACAAGGAGCACATCACATGGCACGCGCTGTCGGTATCGACCTGGGTACCACCAACTCCGCCATCGCCGTCCTCGAGGGTGGCGAGCCCACCATCATCCCGAACGCCGAGGGCGGCCGCACCACCCCCTCCGTCGTGGCCTTCTCCAAGTCCGGCGAGATCCTCGTCGGCGAGATCGCCAAGCGTCAGGCGGTCACCAACGTCGACCGCACCATCTCCTCGGTCAAGCGCCACATGGGCACCGACTGGTCCGTCGAGATCGATGACAAGAAGTACACCGCCCAGGAGATCAGCGCCCGTATCCTGGCCAAGCTCAAGACCGATGCCGAGTCCTACCTGGGTGAGCCCGTCACCAACGCGGTCATCACCGTCCCGGCCTACTTCAACGACGCCGAGCGCCAGGCCACCAAGGAGGCCGGCACCATCGCGGGCCTGACCGTGGACCGCATCGTCAACGAGCCCACCGCCGCTGCCCTGGCCTACGGCCTGGACAAGGGCAAGGAGGACGAGCTCATCCTCGTCTTCGACCTCGGTGGCGGTACCTTCGACGTCTCCCTGCTCGAGGTCGGCAAGGACGACGACGACTTCTCCACCATCCAGGTGCGCGCCACCAACGGCGACAACCGCCTGGGCGGCGACGACTGGGACGCCCGCATCGTCGACTGGCTGGTCAAGCAGGTCAAGAGCAAGGACGGCGTGGACCTGTCCAAGGACAAGATCGCCATGCAGCGCCTCAAGGACGCCGCCGAGCAGGCCAAGAAGGAGCTGTCCTCGGCGACCTCCACGAACATCAACCTGCAGTACCTCTCCATGAGCGAGTCCGGCCCCATCCACCTCGATGAGAAGCTCACCCGCTCCAACTTCCAGGAGATGACCGCGGACCTGCTCGAGCGCACCAAGATCCCCTTCCACAACGTCATCAAGGACGCCGGGGTCAAGGTCTCCGACATCGACCACGTGGTCCTCGTGGGTGGTTCCACCCGCATGCCCGCCGTCACCGAGGTGGTGCGCGAGCTGACCGGCAAGGAGCCCAACAAGGGCGTCAACCCCGACGAGGTCGTCGCCGTCGGTGCGGCCCTCCAGGCCGGCGTCATCCAGGGCGACCGCAGCGATGTCCTGCTTATCGACGTCACGCCGCTGTCCCTGGGCATCGAGACCAAGGGCGGGGTCATGACCAAGCTCATCGAGCGCAACACGGCCATCCCGACCAAGCGCTCCGAGGTCTTCTCCACGGCCGAGGACAACCAGCCCTCCGTGCTCATCCAGGTCTACCAGGGCGAGCGGGAGTTCGCCCGGGACAACAAGCCGCTGGGCACCTTCGAGCTGACCGGCATCGCCCCGGCTCCCCGCGGCGTGCCCCAGATCGAGGTCTCCTTCGACATCGACGCCAACGGCATCGTCCACGTCTCGGCCAAGGACCGCGGCACCGGCAAGGAGCAGTCCATGACCATCTCCGGCGGCTCCGCCCTGCCCAAGGAGGACATCGACCGCATGGTCAAGGAGGCCGAGGCCCACGCCGAGGAGGACAAGAAGCGCCGCGAGGACGCCGAGACCCGCAACTCGGCCGAGCAGCAGGCCTACTCCATCGAGAAGCTCCTCAAGGACAACAAGGACAAGCTGCCCGAGGACGTCCACTCCGAGGTCTCCGAGGCCGTCAACGACCTCAAGAAGGCCCTCGAGGGCGACGACATCGAGCCGGTCAAGACCGCTCAGGAGAAGCTGAGCTCGGTGGCCCAGAAGGTTGGTGAGGCCATCTACCAGGCCGACGCCGCCTCCCAGGGCGCGACCGACTCCGCCTCCTCCGCCGGCGGCACCACGTCCTCCGACGACGAGGACATCGTGGACGCCGAGATCGTTGACGACGAGGACTCCAAGTGACCCCGGCCGGCCCCACCCCCGAGAACGAGGGCATCGACCCCGAGCTCCAGGCGGCCGTCGAGTCGGCCTTCGAGGAGGTGCCCGACGACGTCCGTGAAGGACTCGCCCAGGGCTCGCCCGAGGGCGCGGCCGGCCAGTCCGATGCCTCCTCCTCAGACGAGGGGGAGGCGGGGGACGACCCCCTGGCCCAGGCTCAGGCCCAGGCCGCTCAGGCGGCCGACGACCTGGCCCGGGCCCGGGCGGACCTCTACAACCTCCAGCAGGAGTACCAGGGGTTCGTGCGTCGGTCCCGCGAGGGCGCGGCCTCCCACCGCCAGGCCGGTGCCGCCGACGTCGTCGAGGCCCTCATCCCGGTCCTCGACGAGATCGAGCTGGCCCGCCAGCACGGGGACCTGACCGGCACCTTCGAGACCACGGCCGGCAAGCTCGAGTCGATCCTGGCCGAGAAGTACTCCCTGGAGCGCTTCGGCGCCGTGGGCGAGGTCTTCGACCCCACGCTGCACGAGGCCCTCATGGCCACCGAGTCCAGCGAGGTCACCGAGCCCACTATCGCCACGGTCCTCCAGCCCGGATACCGCCTGGGTGAGCGCGTCGTGCGCGCCGCCCGCGTCCAGGTCGCCAACCCGGCCTGAGCGGCATCCACTGCGGATCCACCGCGGATCCACCCGCATATCAACCGCACCACTCACCCCGGTCCGACGGCGGGCCCGACCCCACCGGGAACGCCGACTCGGGCCCGCCGTCGGCCGGGAGGTGCACCAAGACGTTCATCGATTTTGTCAGTAAGGAAAACCCACGATCACCCGGATAAGGAGGCGGTGACACGAACATGGCCAGTCAGGACTGGATGACGAAGGACTTCTACGCGGTCCTCGGCGTGAGTAAGGACGCCGACGCCGCCGCCATCAAGAAGGCCTACCGTACGCTCGCGAAGAAGTACCACCCCGACCGCAACCCCGACGACGCCGCGGCGGCCGAGCGGTTCAAGGAGATCGGGGAGGCGTACGCGGTTCTGTCCGACGAGGCCGAGCGCAAGCAGTACGACGCGATCCGCTCCATGGCCGGAGGCGGTGCGCGCTTCCAGGCCGGGGGGCCGGGTGGTGCCGGTGCCGGCGCCGGATTCGAGGACATCTTCTCCTCCATGTTCGGCGGTCAGGGCGGCAATGTCCGTTTTCAGACCGGCGGAGCCGGCGGCGAGCCCGACCTCGACGACCTGCTGCGCATGTTCGGCGGCACCCCCAGCCCCACCCGTTCCGGCGGCCGCCCCGGGCCCTTCGGCTTCGGCGGCTTCGGCTCCCAGCCCCAGCCGCAGAAGGGCTCCGACGTCCTGACCTCGGCCGCGCTGGACCTGCGCGACGCCGTCGCCGGCACCACCGTGGAGCTCACCGCGGACGGGCGCACCATGAAGGTACGCATCCCGGCGGGTGTGCGCGACGGCCAGAAGATCCGCCTGCGCGGCAAGGGGCGAGCCGGCCTCAACGGCGGCGAGAACGGGCGACATGGTCGTGTCCATCAGCATCAACAAGCACCCGGTGTACTCCATCGACCCGGTCGACGGCGCCAACCTGCGCATGGATCTGCCGGTCACCTTGCGTGAGGCCGCCCTGGGGGCCACGGTCGAGGTCCCGCTGCTCGATGGCGGTACCTCCAAGATCAAGATCAAGCCCGGAACGTCCTCAGGCACCGTCATGCGCCTGCGCGGCAAGGGGGCCACCACCCGGAAGAAGACCGGTGACCTGCTGGTGACCATTCAGGTGGCCGTCCCCAAGAAGCTCTCCAAAGCCGCCAAGCAGGCCCTGGAGGCCTTTGATGAGGCCATGGGCGACACCGACCCGCGGGCGACCCTCCTGGAGGAGGCCGGAACGTGAGCCGGCGTCGGGCCGGGCAGGGGCTGGGCCACCTCGCGGAGGATGCGGCCGAGCGAGCGGTCTACGTGGTCTCCGTGGCGGCCGAGCTCGCCGGGATGCACCCCCAGACCCTGCGTCAGTACGACCGGCTCGGGACTGGTCAGCCCCGCCCGGACCCGCGGGCGGGGCCGGCGCTACTCCCACCGCGACGTCGAGCGTCTGCGCCGCATCCAGTCCCTGTCCCAGGAGGGCATCAACCTCGAGGGCATCCGCCGCATCCTCGACCTGGAGGCCCGTGTCGAGGAGCTGGAGACCGACAATGCGCGCATGCGCAGCCGGGAGGCCGTTGTCCAACGGATCTTCGCCGCGGCCGCCGATGGTGAGGTCCAGGTCGTCGCGCCCGGTCGGCGGAGTCGTGGGCCCGCAGAGCGCCGCCCCGAGCCGGGTGGTGGGCGGGCCGCGAGCACGGCGAGTACTGCGCTCGTCCCCTTGCGGTCCATGCGGTTCCCCCGGCACTGACACCCCAGCTCATGCGGCCGCTTGCAGGGCGCATGTCATCGCGATCGACGCCATCAGGGGCGCTGCTCAAAGCAGCGTCCTTCTTTGTGCGAGCAGGGATGGACGCGCGGGGAACATTCTCCAGAGGATAGAGCGCGAACCGCGCCAAATATAAGATGCGCCACATGCAGATGGCGACCTCCTTCACCGGTCGGGGCGTGCGCTACCCGGCCCCCGACGTGGCTCGCGGCTTCATGCTCCTGTTCGTGGCAGTGGCCAACGTCCCGACATGGAACAAAGTGCCGGCTAACGTGATCGTCGGTACTTTCCCGGTCCCGGCGGCCGATGCCTGGTGGGTGTTCGTCCGGACGCTGCTCGTCGACCATCGGGCCTACCCGTTGTTCGCGATGCTCTTCGGCTTCGGGCTGATGACGATGATCAATCGGCGTATCGCCTCCGGGACACAGAGCTATCTTCAGTCCCTGCCCGGGGTGGATGCGGGGCGTGAGCCGACGCCGCTGGAGGAGTCCTGGGCGCGTGAGCAGGCCACCGTCGATGCCCGTCGCCTGGTGCGGCGCCGCGGCTGGTGGATGATCCTGTTCGGGTTCGTCCACGGCATCGTCTTCTCCGGCGACATTATCGGCGCCTACGGTCTGGCCGCTGTCATCTTCGCCGGATGGTTCGCCCACAAGAGGTACGTCCGCCTGTACGTCGTCGGCGCCATCATTGCGCTGACCGCGTTCTCGCTCTTCTTGGTCATGAGTTTCGTCTCTCCTGAGACCGCCGCCGTGTGGTCAGGTCAGCAGGAGAATCCGACTGTAACGATGCTGCCCTGGTTCGTCGTCAACATCGCGAACTGGTTCTTCTTTCTGTTCGTGCAGATCCTCGTCACACTGATCGTCCCCGCCGCGGCGATCGGCGCACGTCTGGCCGATACCGGCATCATCACCCAGCCGGATCGGCACCGCCGCCTGCTCATCTCGACAGGGATCGGCGGCCTGGCCTTGGGAGCCCTCGCGGCGCTCCATAGCGCTTTGACCAACGTGTTACCCGTCTCGCAGTGGCCGTGGGACTTCGCCGTGAAGGAGCTCTTCGGCATCGTCGGCGCCTGCGGCTGGTTAGCGCTGTTGGCCCGGTACGCCGGTGGGCCCAGGGAGGACGGCAGGTTGACGGGGCTGCGTCGGCTGGCCTCCGCCGTCGGGCGCAGGTCGATGACGGCCTACTTGAGTCAGACGATCCTGTTCGGGACCATCTTCGTCATTGTTCCTGTCCTGGTCATGGGGCAGCGCTTGTGGGTGGGGCAGGGCCGGGGTGCGCTTATCGCCCTGGCCGTGGGGCAGCGCTTGTGGCTGGGGCAGGCCGCAGCCGCCCTCATCGCCCTGGCGGTCTGGGTGGTGACGGTGGTGCTGTGCGCGGTGCTCGAGCGCGGCGGTCACGCCGGTCCCTTCGAGACGCTGCTGCGCACCGCCGTGGCCCGCAGCGAGCGCCCGCGGCCGATACCTCCGCCAGCTGCCGATTCAGGTGCCTGAACCGGACAGAGACCTTCCTCGGGCTGTCCTCCGGAAGAATGGCAGGGGCGGAGGATCCACCTTTCGGTGGAGGTGAACTCGGCGCTTAAGGCGGACGCCGCGTGATGACGGGTCTTTATACGGTCGAGCCATGAACACGACGACTTCATTCAACGGCTCCCGCGGCCTGCGGTACCCCGCCCCCGACGTCACCCGCGGCTTCATGCTGCTGCTCATCGCCCTGGCCAATGTGGGCTTCTGGAGCTACGGCACCGGTCGATTCACGCCGTCGACCGCCGACAGGATCTGGGCCTTTATCAATGCCCTGCTCATTCACGAGCGCGCCTATCCGCTGTTCGCGATGCTGTTCGGCTTCGGGCTGGCCACGATGGTCAACCGGCGCATTGCATCGGGCGCCAGCGCCTACTGCCAGGATCTGACCGGCGGGCTCCGAGCGCCGTCGGCTGCTGAGGTCAGCCAGGCCCGCGAGCAGGCCACCGTCGACGCCCGTCGCCTCGTGCGGCGTCGCGGCCTGTGGATGGTCCTGTTCGGGCTGGTCCACGGCGTCTTCTTCCCCTCAGAGATCATCGGCGCCTACGGCATCGTCGCCGTCGTCTTCGCCGGCTGGTTCGCCCGCAAGCACCACAAGCGCCAGCTGGCGGTGTGCGCCCTCATCCTCCTGCTCCAGGTCGTGCCGGTGCTCCTGTCGATGTTCTCGGGGCCCGACGGCGGAGCGGCCGCTTCCACCGCGGCGAGTACCGCCCCGACGGCTGCGGCACCTACCGACTCGGCCGAGTCGGTGCTGTCCACGCTGCCCTGGTTCGTGACCAACGTGGGTGAGTGGTTCTCGCTCGCCGTCGGGGTGGCCTTCACCACGATGGTTCTTCCGGCCGCCTTCCTTGGGGCCCGCCTGGCCGACACCGATCTCATCGCCCACCCCGAGCGCCACCGCGGCCTGCTGGCGGCCGTTGGGCTCGGCGGCCTGGCTCTGGGGGCGCTCGGAGCGCTCCACGATATTCTCGTCCCGCTCACAAGTGCCCAGTCCTGGGAGATCGACTCCACGCTGATCATGGTCCTCGGCCTGGCCGGAGGCTGCGGCTGGCTCGCCGTGCTGGCCCTCTACGCCGGTGGACCGACGGCGGACGGCCGCCTGACCGGCCTCAAGTGGCTGCTCGCCGCCGTGGGGCGCCGCTCCATGACCGCCTACCTCTCTCAGACGGTCATGTTCGGCACCATGTTCGCCGTCATGCCGAGGCTGACCGGGAACCCCCTGGAGCTGGGGGCGGCGGCATCCGCCGCAGTCGCGGTGATGGTCTGGCTGGTGACCGTGGGTGTGTGCGCGGGGCTTGAGCGACTCGGTGAGCCCGGCCCCTTCGAGGCCCTCCTGCGCACCGCCGTCGTCAGCGGTGAGCGCAGCCGCGTGATGCCGGCGACGCTCTCTCCCAGCCCTCGGCACTCGGCTCGGTCCCTCGCGCAGCCGGAAGCGCGTGCAGGCGCCGATCGCCCTGGCTGACAACAAGGCTGCCGGACGCCACCTGCTCGCCGGGGTCTGACCCGCAGCCGACTGGCTGCTCGAAGTCATCGTCAGGATGAGGGGCCCTGGTCCTCCGGGAGGAGGCGCTGGGGCTCCTCTCGTGCCCACGGGTGAGGCGCAGGCTCGGAAGACGGCCCCGACGGAGGAGGCGTGGATCACAGGGACTTCCTACCGTGGGGGCATGAAACTCGCGACATCGTTCACCGGCACCAGGGGGGGTGCGTTATCCCTCCCCGGATGTGGCCCGTGGCTTCATGCTCCTGCTCATCTCTCTGGCCAATATCACCTTCTGGACCGGCGTGGCGCGGGTCTCGGCCCCCAACGATGCCGCAGACACGGCCTGGTTGTGGGTGCGCACTCTTCTGGTCGACGCCCGGTCCTATCCGCTGTTCGCGATGCTGTTCGGCTTCGGGCTGGCCACCATGGTCAACCGGCGTATCGCCTCCGGGACGCAGAGCTATCTTCAGTCCCTCCCCGGTGTGGAGGCCGGGCGTGAGCCGACGGCGCAGGAGGAGGCCTGGGCCCGTGAGCAGGCCACCGTGGACGCTCGTCGCCTGGTGCGGCGCCGTGGCCTGTGGATGGTCCTCTTCGGCGCGGCCCACGCCGTGCTCTTCTCCGGTGACGTCATCGCTGCCTACGGGCTGGTCGCCGTCATCTTCGCCGGGTGGCTCGCCCGCAAGCACTGGAAGCGGGCAGCGGTCCTCTGCGCCGTTGTTGTCGTTGCCTGCGTCGTCATCACCTTCGTCATCGAGAGTTTCATGACCTCCCAGGGTGCGGCCTCGGCGACGGATATGCACGCGGGGGCCGGCGAATCGGCTACGACCCTCTTGTCCTACGTCTCCCACGGTGTCACCTCCTGGGCCGTCAACCTGAGTACGACGCCGATATCGTTGGTGGTTCCGGCGATGTTCCTCGGCGCCCGCCTGGCCGACACCGACCTCATCGCCCATCCTGAGCGGCACCGCCGGCTCCTGACCGGCGTCGGTCTGGGCGGCCTGGGGATCGGGGCCGTGGGCGGTATTGGGGTCGCTCAGTGGGCCACGGGAGGTTCCTTGAACCTCTGGGCCGTTCCACTGCACCAGGTGGCCGGGATGGTCGGGGCCTGTGGCTGGCTCGCTCTGCTGGCCCTCTATGCCGGTGGGCCGAGACCGGATGGTCGGCTGACGGGGCTGCGCCGGCTGGCCTCCAATGTGGGGCGTCGTTCCATGACCGCCTACCTTTCCCAGACCTTCCTGTTCGCCACTATCTTCCTGGCCCTGCCCGCTCTGACTGGCATGGAGCTCCACCTGGGTGAGGCGTGGGCCGCTGGGATCGCGGTGGCGGTCTGGCTGGTGACGGTCGGCCTGTGCGCGGTGCTCGAGCGCGGTGGTCACGCCGGTCCCTTCGAGACCCTGCTGCGCACCGCCGTCGCCCGCAGCGAGCGTGAGCGGGCGACGGCAGCGCCGCCGACCGTCCAACCCGATGACGCCTGATCCGGCGCAGTGCTGAGCGGACGATGAGCTCACGGCGGCTGCTCGCCGGCGCACGATCAGGCAGCCGTCAGGATGAAGGGCCCTGGTCCTCCGGGAGGAGGGGCAGGGCCTTCCTCACCCCCCTCGGGTGGGAGAGGAACAAAGCCGGAGAACAGCCCTGGCGGGGGAGGTGTGCAACACCGCGGCTTCCTACCGTGGAAGACATGAAACTCGCGACCTCCTTCACCGGCTCCCGGGGCCAGCGTTTCCCAGCCCCGGATGTGGCCCGTGGATTCATGCTCCTGTTCATCGCTCTGGCCAACATCCCCTTCTGGGTGGCGACGACGCGCTCCTCGGCTCCCAGTGACGCCGTCGACACGGTCTGGCTATGGGCGCGTACCCTCCTGGTCGACCACCGGGCCTATCCGCTGTTCGCGATGCTGTTCGGCTTCGGGCTGGCCACCATGGTCAACCGGCGCATCACCTCTGGTGCCAGGTCCTATCTCGAGTCCCTCCCCGGCGTGGAGGCCGGGCGTGAGCCGACGGAGCAGGAGGAGGCCTGGGCCCGTGAGCAGGCCACCGTCGACGCCCGCCGCCTGGTGCGGCGCCGGGGCCTGTGGATGATCCTCTTCGGCGCTGTTCACGCCGTGCTCTTCTCCGGCGACATCATCGGTACCTACGGGCTGGCCGCCGTTATCTTCGCCGGATGGCTGACCCGCAAGCACCGCAAGCGGGCCATGGCCGTCAGCGCCGTCGTCACTCTCGCCACCATCTCGACGATGCACACCATGAGCACTCATGTTGCGGCCCAGGGTCTGAGCGCTGCGGCGGTCATGAAGCAGGGGGGCCGGCGAATCGGCTACGACCCTCTTGTCCTATGTCTCCCACGGTGTCACCTCTTGGGCCGGGAACTCGGTCGCAACGGTGCTCTTCTCCATGGTGGTCCCGGCGATGTTCCTCGGTGCTCGCTTGGCCGACACAGACTTCCTCGCCCATCCTGAGCGGTACCGCCGCCTGCTGACGGGCGTCGGTCTGGGCGGCCTGGGGATCGGGGCCGCGGGTGGCATCGGGTACGGCATCTGGGCCACGGGCGGGACCCTGGCCGGCTGGACTGCTCCGCTTCACGAGGTGACCGGATTGGCCGGGGCCTGCGGTTGGCTCGCTCTGCTGGCCCTCTACGCCGGTGGGCCGAGACCGGATGGTCGGCTGACGGGGCTGCGCAAGCTGGCCTCCAATGTGGGGCGTCGTTCCATGACCGCCTACCTCTCCCAGACCTTCCTCTTCGCCATCATCTTCCTAGCCCTGCCCGCACTGACTGGCATGGAGCTCCACCTGGGGTGAGGCGTGGGCCGCTGGGATCGCGGTGGCGGTCTGGCTGGCGACGGTCGGCCTGTGCGCGGTGCTCGAGCGCGGCGGTCACTCCGGTCCCTTCGAGACCCTGCTGCGCACCGCCGTCGCCCGCAGCGAGCGCCGACGCCGCCTCCCAGCGCCTCCCGCCCCTGTCCTCCCGATGGAGACGGCTGCCTCCTCCGACGCCTACGGTCTGGTTCACTGAAAAAAGGAACGCACCGGCTCAAGGAGCGATGGTGAGCACTTTCGCCCGCGGCAACGGTGGGTGCCCGTCTCCTGGGGCGCTCACGTGGCGGAACGGTGAATAATCGCTGTCACAGCGTGTTGTCTCGCTACGTCCCGGAGGCTGTGAGTCGCCTCGCACAATGTGAGGGTTGACCTGTTCGTTTCACAGGGCAGAGTAGACACGGTAGCCTGCCTGCGTCCCCAACACTGAAGGAAGCGAACAGTCTCATGACTCAGCCCCCCAACCCCGGTCAGCCCTTCTACCAGCAGCAGCCCTCCGCCCCCTCTGCTCCGGCCACGGGTCAGCCCTACCCGCCCCAGCAGCAGTTCCAGGGCGCCCCCGGTGCTCCTGGTGCCCCCGGCGCACCGGGGCAGCCCTTCCCGCCGGCGCAGGCCGGGGACAGTTTCATGGGCAATCTCTTCGATACCGCCAAGCCCTTCGCCGAGAAGTTCGGCAAGGTGCTCTTCACATCGCCGCCATCGCCCTGGTCGTTAACTGGCTCTACTCGGCTTACAACACCGGTGACCTCAACGGTGCCTATGACATCGAGTCGCAGAGTCGGAACTTCAACTTCGGCAGGTTCCTGCTGAGCCTGCTCTTCGACGCTCCCTGGACCTTCGTGCAGATCGGTCTGATCCGGCTCTTCCTCGAGCTCGTCATCAACTCCGGTAAGAAGAACTAGCAGCTCCCCGGCGGACCTCTGCATCCGCCGCACCAGCTGCTTGACTCCGACGGTCGCCGGCCCCCGTGGTTGGCGGCCGTCAGCCGTTGGTGACCGGTGCGTGCGAGTCGGGTTCGACCTCGCCTCCGGGAATCTCGAGGACGGCGGTCAGCCCGCCGTCGGGGTTGGCGCTCAGCTCGAGGGCTCCGCCGTGGGCGGTGGCCACAGCCGTCACGATCGCCAGCCCCAGTCCGTGCCCGGATCCCCGGGTCCGCCCCCGCCCCTCGCCGCGGACGAAGGGCTCACGCAGGGACTCCACGCTATCGGCCGCCACCAGGGGGCCGTCGTTGCGGATCGTCAGCCGGACGCCGTCGTCCAGGTGCGCCATGCCGACCGTGATCCGCCCGCCGTCGACGTTGTAGCGGGCCGCATTGCGCAGCAGGTTGGAGACGCTCTGGCGCAGCAGCACCGGATCGCCCGGGACCCGGGCGGGCAGCAGGTGGGTGGAGACCTGCAGGTCGCGCTCGGCCACCTCGGGGGCGATGACGCTCAGGGCATCGCGGACCGTGGCCTCCATGTCCACGTCCTCTCGGGCCAGCTTCCCGGACTGGGCGTCGGCCAGGTCCAGCAGAGCGTCGATCGTCTCCCGATTGGCTCGGTTGGTCTCCAGCACCCGGGTCAGAACCCGCCGCAGGTCCTCGGCGGAGGCCTGCGGGTCCGACAGGGCGACGTCGATCATCGTCTGCGTCGTGGCCAGGGGCGTCCGCAGCTCGTGGGAGGCGTTGGCCGCGAAGCGGCGGTGCACGGAGAAGGAGCGCTCCAGTGAGGCCAGCATGTTGTCGAAGGTGTCCGCCAGGTCGTGGATCTCATCGCGCGGCCCGGACAGGGCCAGGCGTTGGCTGAGGTCGCCCGAGGCGGCGCGCTTGGCCGCCGCATTCATCGAGGACAGCGGACGCAGCATCCGTCCGGCCAGCACCCAGCCGACCGTCCCGGAGACCACTGCCAGTATCATCAGCATCCCGACCGCGGAGCGCAGGATGGCGCTCAGCAGCTCGAACAGGTTCGTGTCCACCTTGGCGGCCTGCGGAGTCGTCGCGTCGATGAGAGGAATCTGCTGAGGCGGGTCGAAGGCGATGGAGAGCGTGACGTAGCGCGTGTAGAAGTAGACCAGGGCGATGAGGACCGCGCCGGCGGCCGTCACCAGCCCGGCGTAGGTCAGGGTCAGGCGCGCTCGGATACTCAGGCGCCGAGGACGACGCAACCGCTCCTCGCCTCCTGGCCGGGTGCTGCCGTGCTGCACCGCGTCGTCGGCCGGAGCCTTCTGAGCTCCCTGCCCGCTCATGCGCTGAACCTGTAGCCCGCACCGGGAACCGTCTGAATGACCCAGGGCTCGCCGAGCTTGCGGCGCAGGTGCGAGATCGTCACCCGCGTGGAGTTGGTGAAGGGGTCGGCGTTGGCGTCCCAGGCCTTCTCCAGCAGCGTCTCAGCGCTGAGGACTCCGCCCTCGGCCTCCATGAGGACCTGGAGGACCGCGAACTCCTTGGGGCTGAGCCTGATGAAGCGCCCGTCGCGGTAGACCTCCCGACGGAAGGGGTCCAGGCGCACCCCGTGGGCATCGAGGACCGGAGTGCGGGCCGGCTGGCTGCGCCGCCCCAGGGCCCGCAGCCGAGCCACCAGCTCGGGGAACTCGAAGGGCTTGGTGAGGTAGTCGTCCGCTCCCAGCTCGAAGCCGCCCACCCGCGCGTCCAGCGTCCGGGACGCGGTGAGCATGAGGACCCGTGTGCTCGGGTGCTCGGCGACCACTCGGCGGCAGACCTCGTCGCCGTGGATGACGGGCAGGTCCCGGTCCAGGACGATGATGTCGTAGTCGTTGATCACCACCTGCTCCAGGGCGCTGGCCCCGTCGCCGACGACGTCGACGGCCATCGCCTCGCGCCGCAGCCCGGTGGCGATGGCCTCGGCCAGGTACTCCTCATCCTCCACGACGAGTACGCGCATTGCCCTGTGTCTCCTTCGCTGTGGTGTATGCGGCCGGTCCCATGAGCGAACCAGCCCTCGTGTTGCCACAACATAAGCGAAATCGTGAACCTCATGGCAACACCGGTCCCGGTTGGCTGTTCCCCGAACGAACGGGCGTCACCGCACCCCGACCCACGTGAGCCGAAAGGACCCTCTCCCATGAAGAAGCCCCTCAACACCCGGATCATCACCCGCGCCGCCACGGTACTGACCTGCGCCGTGTGCGCCGTCGGACTCATGACCGGATGCTCTCAGGGCTCGAAGGCGGACTCGGCCGCCTCCGCCTCCGCCACCAGCGGCGACGAGTACCTGCTCAAGATGGCCAAGTGCATGCGAGACAAGGGCATCGACGTCTCCGATCCCGACTCCAACGGCAACATGCAGTTCCCCGACACCGAGGCCGCCAACAAGGCCGCCCAGGAGTGCGAGCAGACCGTGGGCCCCGCCCCGGGCACCGAGGACCTCGCCAAGCCCGAGACGCAGCAGGACCTGGTCAAGGCCACCGAGTGCCTGCGCAAGGAGGGCTACGACGTCCCGGACCCCGAGCCCGGCAAGGGCATCCAGCTCAACGGCGACATCCCCCAGGACGTCATGAACAAGTGCTTCTCCGAGATCGGGAACAAAGTAACGCGGCGCCCTCCGGGTGCCGACAGACCACAGGCTCGCACGGCCGGGCCGCCGCGCAGACACACTCAGACAGGCATACACATGGATCAGACCACCACCTCCACTCAGGCCGACGGCGGCTCGACCACCGACTCGACCAGCACGTCGGGCAACGCGGGCACGGTGCGCCACACCCGGCGTCGAGCCTTCCTGGCGATGGGGGCCGCCGCGGTCCTGGCCGCGGGCGTAGGCGCAGGTGCCTTCGCCTCCAAGTCGGGCCCCTTCGCGGCCAAGGCCAAGCCGACGACGTCGACCTTCAACGGCGCCACCGACACCATCACCAAGGGGGACCTTCAGGGGCACACCTCCGTGACCGGCACCCTGCGCTACTCCGACTCGCGCAAGTTCAAGTCGGGCTTCGAGGGCGTTCTCATCCAGGTGCCCGCCTCCGGGACCGTCCTGACCCAGGGCGATGTCCTCTACCGCACGGGCACCGAGACCGCCTACCTCATGCGTGGCTCCCTGCCCGCCTGGCGCAGCTTCGAGGCAGGCATGGAGGACGGCGAGGACATTCGCCAGCTCGAGACGGCCCTGAGGGACCTGGGCTACTTCGACTACGAGCCCGATGACCACTTCAGCTGGGCTACCACCAGCGCCATCATGAAGTGGCAGAAGGAGCTCGACATGCCTCAGACCGGGACCATCCCGCTGGGACGCGTGGTCTTCACCTCCGGGGACATGCGCGTGGGGACGGTCACCGCCCGGCTGGGGGGACCGTGTCGCCGCCGACACCGAGCTCTACGACGTCACCTCCACCACTCAGGTGGTCGACGCCAACATCAAGCTCTCGGACCAGAAGCTCGCCGTCGTCGGCACCACCGTGACCATCAAGCTGCCCGACGCCAAGACCACCACCGGCACCATCACCTCCGTGGGCACGCCCACCGAGAAGTCCTCCGGCTCCGGATCGGGCTCCGGATCGGGCTCCGGGTCCGGCTCCGGCTCCGGTTCCAGTGACTCCAAGGAACGGGTCATCCCCGTCACCGTCACCCTCGCCGACGCCTCGGCGACCGCCAACTTCCAGGAGGTCTCCGTCACCGTCGACCTGCCCAGCGAGAAGCGGGCGGGCGTCCTGTCGGTGCCGGTCGGGGCCCTGCTGGCCCTGAGCACCAACCAGTACGGCGTCGAGATCGTCGAGTCCAACGGCACCACCCGCAAGGTGCCGGTCACCATCGGGCTGTTCGCCGGTGGGCGCGTGGAGGTCTCCGGCGAGGGCATCTCCGAGGGGCAGCGAGTGGTGGTGCCGCAGACATGAGCCGCATCCTGTCCCTGCGTGACGTGCAACGAACCTACGGGGAGCCGCCCGTGGCCGCCTGTGCGGGCGTGAGCCTGGAGATCGACTACGGCGAGTTCGTCGCCATCGTCGGCCCCTCGGGCTCGGGCAAGTCCACGCTCCTCAACCTCATCGGCACCCTGGACCGGCCCAGCGCGGGCACCGTCGAGATCGACGGCGTCGACGTCGGCTCCCTGTCCGACGCCAAGCTCTCGGCCCTGCGGGCCAGCCGTATCGGCTTCGTCTTCCAGCAGTTCCACCTGGCCGACGGCGTCAACGCGGTCGACAACGTCGCCGACGGCCTGCTCTACAGCGGGGTCCCCCGCTCCGAGCGGCGTCGTCGAGCCCGAGCCGCCCTCGAGCGCGTGGGCCTGGCCCACCGGCTCGACCACCGCCCCCACCAGATGAGCGGCGGCGAGCGCCAGCGGGTGGCCATTGCCCGGGCCGTCGTCGGCGAGCCCCCGCTGCTGCTGGCCGACGAGCCCACGGGAAACCTCGATTCCACCTCCGGGGCCTCGATCGTCGAGCTCCTCCACGAGCTCCACTCTCAGGGCACCACGATCATCGTCATCACCCACGACAACGAGCTGGCCGCCCAGCTTCCCCGGCAGATCGCCATCCGCGACGGCCGGATCGTGGGGGACTCAAGCCAGAAGGAGATCGTCCATGACGACGTCTACGCTCCGGCGTGACCGCGACCGCAACGGCCAGGCCGGCGGATCCGGCCGCCGCCTCCAGCGCTCGCGGCTGCGCCTGGCCGACGTGCTGCGCCTGGGAGGCACCGGCATCAGGGCGCGCCCCACCCGTGCCTTCCTCTCCGCCCTGGGCATCGCCATCGGCATCGCCGCCATGATCTCGGTGGTGGGCATCTCGGCCTCCAGCCGTGCCCAGCTGGCCGCCCAGCTCGACTCCCTGGGGACCAACCTGCTGACGGCCACCGCCGGTCAGGACCTCTTCGGCAACTCCTCCTCCCTGCCGCAGGACACCGTCGGCAAGGTCCGGCTCATCGACAACGTCCAGAGCGCCTCGAGCACCGGCCTGGTCAAGAACTCGCTGGTCTACCGCACCCCGTTCATCGACAAGAACGCCTCCGGCGGTATCACCACCCTGGCCGCGGACAAGTCGCTGCTCGACGTCGTGGCCGGGCAGGTGGACAAGGGCACCTGGCTCAACGAGGCCACCAGCCAGTACCCCGCCACGGTCCTGGGACAGACGGCGGCCCAGCGCCTCGGTGTCGTCTCGCCGGGAACCAAGGTGTGGCTCGGTGGCAACTGGTTCACCGTGGTCGGCATTCTCAAGCCGGTAGTGCTGGCGCCCGAGCTCGACAACGCCGCCCTCGTCGGTCAGGGGGTGGCCAGCAACCTGCTGGGGCACGACGCCAAGCCGACGACGGTCTACACGCGCAGCCAGGACGCAGCCGTCTCCACGGTGCGCCAGGTGCTCGCGCCGTCGATCTCGCCGCAGGCCCCCAACGAGGTCAAGGTCTCGCGCCCCTCCGATGCGTTGGAGGCCAAGAACGCGGCTGACAAGGCCTTCACCAGCCTGCTGCTGGGCGTGGGCTCGATCGCCCTGCTCGTCGGCGGTATCGGGGTCGCCAACACGATGATCATCTCGGTGCTCGAGCGCCGACGGGAGATCGGGCTGAGACGTTCCCTGGGCGCCATGCGCGGTCACATCCTGGTGCAGTTCATGACGGAGGCACTGCTGCTGGCCTCCCTGGGCGGTGCCCTGGGCTGCGTCATCGGGATCGGGGTGACTGCCGGGATGGCGGCCGCCAACGGCTGGCCCTTCTCCCTGCCGGTGATCGCCGTCGTCGGCGGGCTGGGAGTCACCATCGTCATCGGCGCGCTGGCCGGCGTGTACCCGGCCGTTCGAGCCTCCCGCACTCCTCCGACCGCCGCGCTCAACGCGCAGTAGGGAAGGGCCGGACAAGCCCGAGGGGACGCGGATGAGACGTCCCGGTGGGAGACAGCTGGGTCTTTGTGCCGATGACGCCGGACAGCGGTGGCCGACGTCGGATGCGGCCGGGAGAGGGGCCCAGATGGACCGGGACCAGGCGAGGGCCCCGCACCACATGGTGCGGGGCCCTCGTTCCTGCGATCAGAAGACCGCGGTGCCTGGGGTCAAGCAGGCTCCCAGATGGATCACTCCGTGCCGAGCTTGCCGTCGACGGCGTCGCGGGCGGTGTCGATCTTGTCGTCGTACTTGCCGCCGGTCGCCTTCTTGGCCGCGCCGGCTGCGGCATCCAGCGCCTTGTCGCTGATCGCTCGGCCTTGTCGGAGCTGAGAGCGTCACCGGCCTTCTTCGCCAGGTCGTCAAGTCCCATGTGTGTCTCCTTCCGTCGGGTGGCCAGACGTCGGATGACGATGGCCTCTCCTGAATAGTGCCAGGTTTGCACAACCGCGTCACCTGCGGCACCCCTGACTTAGTCCGTCACCACTGCCAGGTGGGGCGGGCGGGGGGAGCCCGCGGCGTCGGCCAGGAGGACGGCCTCGCGCACACGTCGGGTCAGGAGGGACAGGACGAGCCGGTAGGAGTCCTCCACCATGTCGGCGGCGTCGTCAGGGCGGTAGCCGGGGTCGGTGAGGTCGATGCTCACCCAGTGGCGCTTGGACTGGTGGAAACCCGGTCCCACCCAGCTGTAGGCCTTCCGTACGGCGACGACGTCCTCGGGGTCGAGCTTGACGTTGGCCAGCAGCCGGCCGTCGGTGTGGGGGATGAGCAGGAGGAACAGGCGGGGCCCCACTGAGGCGACGGGGATGTCCCACTCCGGCTTGTCGCCCGCCCAGGCGCCGGGCAGGCCGGCCGCATGGGCCAGGAGCGCGTCGCGGCGGACGACCACGGTGGCGTCGTCGACGCGCGTGGAGGGCCCATCGGGCTGAGGGACGAGGCGGAGCGGGTCGGTCATCGGCTCCGAGCCTACGTTCCCCCACCCGGCATCGAGGGATCGCGTGGGGCGGGGCGCCCGGGACACTCACGGGGCGGTCAGTCCGGGACGACCTCCAGCAGCTCGCCGACCGAGCAACCCAGGGCGTCGCAGATGGCGCAGAGAGTGGAGTAGCGGATGGCCTTGGCGCGATCGTTCTTGAGCACCGAGAGGTTGACAGTGGTGACTCCGACCCTCTCGGAGAGCTCCACGAGCGTCATCCCGCGGGTGGCCAGCAGCTCATCGAGGTGGCAGACGACGTGGCTCACACGAGCCCCTCGGTCTCGTGACGCAGGACCGTGTTCTCCGCGGCCAGGGTGCTCGAGCGCTGGTAGACGCGGTGCAGGGCGAGCAGCAGATGCGTGGCGAGGATGAGGATGATGATGCTCTTGAGGGCCGGGATGTCGTTGCCGGTGGGGATGAACCCGGTCAACGATTCCGCTTCCGCGCGGTCGTCGGTGAAGTACGTGTCGGAGACCGCCAGACCCGCCATGTGCAGCGTGAAGGTGCTCAGCGCCTGGCCCAGGAGCAGCCAGAACAGGTGACCGCCCCGAGTGAAGAGGTGATCGACGAATCCTCTCCGGTCCGGGTGGATCGCGGCGATGAATCGGACGAAGGCGACGGCGCAGGACGCGATGAGGAGGAGGTGGATGATGATGAACAGGCTGATGAAGAACCGTGCGCTGCCGGACATTCCGTGCACGGTCCCGTAGCTCACCGAGTAACCGTTGATCATCTCCACCGTCGTGTGCCCGAAGGACAGGTGCCGGTCCAGTGCGGGGTCGCTGTCGGTGAACTCCATCAGCAGCCCGCGGCCGTTGATGAGGTCCCACAGGTTGGAGCCGAGCGTGTAGAAGGGGGGAGAAGCAGAGCAGGGCCAGGAGGAACGAGGTGAAGGCCAGGCTGCCGGGGCCGACTCCGGCGTCGTGACCGGGGGCGGCGCCGGAGTCGGTGTCGTCTGTAGAGGGTTGGTCGGCTGCGGTCCCGTCGCTGATGTCGGGGGATGAATCGGTGTCTGAGTCTGAGGCGGCTTCGGTGCTGGCAGTCATGACGACACTCCGTATCGACTATCGATGTATCGATAGTCGATATGTTGCGCCTGTGCGCGGGGTCCTGTCAAGCAATTCTCCCGGCGATGGTGCTGACTCGAAGGCCTGCAGTGGCTGGGTCGTCGGAGGGGCCGGCGTCGAGTCGGCGGGCCGGTCAGTGAGCCGTCGTGATGATGGTGGACACGATGGTGTCGACCTCCTGCTCGCTGCCGGCGGTCACGGCGATGCGCGCGTAGGTGCCCGACGACGTCGGAACGGCGACGACTGCTCCCGGAGTCTGGTTGCCCTGAACCTGTGCGGTCGAGGTGACGATGGCGGCCTCGCCGTGAGTGGACTGCCTGGTGGAGTAGCCCGTCGGCGTCCCGCCTCGCTGGGTGACGAACTCGTCCAGGCCCGCCTGGGACGGAGGCGTCGAAGAGGCCTCGGCCTCCTTGGCGACGGCGGCGCTGTTGAAGGAGCGGCTGTTCGGTGAGAACAGTCCGTAGAAGGCGTCAGTGCTGGCGAGCTTCTGGGAGAAGGTCGTCGGGTCGACGCCCTGGACACGGGCGATGAGCGTCTTCTGGTCCTCGGTGAGAGCGTTGAGATCCTGCCAGTCCTCGGGAACGGCGAAGGTGACGCCGACCGTCGGTGCGGTGATCGCCTGGTGGCCCGCCGGGACGGAGGGGGCTGCGCTGCCGGAGGCGCTTGCGCTGGGCCGGGCGGTTGCCTCGGCGCTGCTCGATGTCGTCGCCGTGGAAGTGGAGGCTGTCGCTCCGGCTGAACCTGCCGACGAGGGGCTGCTGAGGGAGCAGCCGGCCAGGGCGAGGACGGCGCTCAGGGCGAGGACGGCAGGTGCGGCTCTCATGAATTCTCCGGGGTGAGGGCGTTATGGTGATGTGACCATACCGGCGTTATCGAACGATGGTGTTTCAGACGGTCGGTCGCGCGCCGACAATGAAGGCGATCATCGAATGGTCATCGGTGGGGGCGTGTTCGAGGCTGCCTGGGGGAGTTGTCCACGTCACCGGCGGTTCAGGAAGTTGAGTGGAATAGACTCAACTCTGCGAAGGTTGAGGTGACCAGAAGACGCAAGACGTCACCAACCTCAAGAAGGAGGTCCGTATGGACACGAACTACACCACGAAGTCGCAGGAGGCGATCTCCGGGGCCATGCAGGCCGCCGCTGCGGCCGGCAACCCCCAGATCGAGCCTGCGCACCTGCTCGTTGAGCTCCTCTCCCAGCCCGACGGCGTCGCCGCGGGACTGCTGGCCGCCGTCTGCCCCGACGCCGCGGCCCGCCAGGCCGTCGGCGCCTCCGCACGCCGCATCCTGACCCAGCTGCCCGCCTCCTCGGGCTCCTCGATGACCCAGCCCCAGCCCTCGCGCGCCCTGCTGGCCGCCCTGGAGGCCGCCTCGACGGCGGCCAAGGAGCTGTCCGACGAGTACATCTCCACCGAGCACCTGCTCATCGGCCTGGCCAAGGGCGACGCCTCCGGCTCGACCCCCACCGTGGCCCGCATCCTGGCCGATGCCGGCGCCACCCCGGAGGCCCTCGTCGAGGCCCTGCCCCAGGTCCGCGGCTCCTCGCGGGTCACCTCCGCCAACCCCGAGGGCACCTACAAGACCCTCGAGAAGTACGGCACCGACCTCACCGAGGCCGCCCGCGAGGGGCGCCTCGACCCGGTCATCGGCCGCGACGCCGAGATCCGCCGCGTCGTGCAGGTCCTGTCCCGACGCACCAAGAACAACCCGGTTCTCATCGGTGAGCCCGGCGTCGGTAAGACCGCCGTCGTCGAGGGCCTGGCCCAGCGCATCGTGGCCGGCGACGTCCCCGAGTCCCTGCGCGGCAAGCGCCTCATCGCCCTGGACCTGTCCGGGATGGTGGCCGGCGCCAAGTACCGCGGCGAGTTCGAGGAGCGCCTCAAGGCCGTCCTCAAGGAGATCAAGGACTCCGACGGCGAGGTCATCACCTTCATCGACGAGCTGCACACCGTCGTCGGTGCGGGTGGCGGCTCCGAGGGCGCCATGGACGCCGGCAACATGCTCAAGCCCATGCTGGCCCGAGGCGAGCTGCGCATGGTGGGCGCCACCACCCTGGACGAGTACCGCGAGAACATCGAGAAGGACCCCGCCCTGGAGCGCCGCTTCCAGCAGTCTTCGTCGGTGAGCCCAGCGTCGAGGACACCGTCGCCATCCTGCGCGGCATCGCCCCCAAGTACGAGGCCCACCACCAGGTGACCATCTCCGACGGCGCCCTCGTGGCCGCTGCGACCCTTTCCGACCGCTACATCACCGGTCGCCAGCTGCCCGACAAGGCCATCGACCTGGTCGACGAGGCCGCCTCCCGGCTGCGCATGGAGCTCGACTCCAGCCCCGTTGAGATCGACGAGCTGCGCCGCCGCGTGGACCGCATGCGCATGGAGGAGGCCTACCTGGACGAGTCCATCGAGGACGTGACCAAGGCCGACCGGCCGACGTCGACCGCCTGGAGCGCCTGCGCGCCGAGCTGGCCGACGCCTCCGAGGAGCTGGCCTCGCTCAACGCCCGCTGGGAGGCCGAGAAGGCCGGCCACAACAAGGTCGGCGAGCTGCGCGCCGCCCTGGACGAGATGCGCACCCGCGCCGACCTGGCCGAGCGCGAGGGCAACTTCGAGGAGGCCGGTCGCCTGCGCTACGGCGACATGCCGGCCCTGGAGCGCCAGATCCGCGAGGCCGAGGCCGCCGATGCCGCCGAGGAGGCCGCCGGCGAGCCGATGATCGCTGAGAAGGTCGGCGCCCCCGAGATTGCCGAGGTCGTGGGCTCCTGGACCGGGATCCCCGTGGGCAAGCTCCTTCAGGGCGAGACCGAGAAGCTCCTGACCATGGAGGAGGTCATCGGCGAGCGTCTCATCGGGCAGAAGGCCGCCGTGGCCGCCGTGGCCGACGCGGTGCGTCGCTCGCGGGCCGGCATTTCCGACCCCGACCGCCCCACCGGCTCCTTCCTCTTCCTGGGTCCCACGGGTGTGGGCAAGACCGAGCTGGCCAAGGCCCTGGCCGAGTTCCTCTTCGACGACGAGCGCGCCATCGTGCGCATCGACATGTCCGAGTACTCCGAGAAGCACTCCGTGGCGCGCCTCGTGGGTGCCCCGCCCGGGTACGTCGGCTACGAGGAGGGCGGCCAGCTCACCGAGGCCGTACGGCGTCGGCCCTACTCCGTCGTCCTGCTCGACGAGGTCGAGAAGGCCCACCCCGAGGTCTTCGACATCCTTCTGCAGGTGCTCGACGACGGCCGCCTCACCGACGGCCAGGGGCGCACGGTCGACTTCCGCAACGTCATCCTCGTCCTCACCTCGAACCTGGGCAGCCAGTTCCTCACCGACCCGCTCACCAGCCCCGAGGAGAAGCGCAATGAGGTCATGAGCGTGGTTCAGGCATCCTTCAAGCCGGAGTTCCTCAACCGTCTCGACGACATCATCGTCTTTGAGGCCCTCTCCAAGGAGGAGCTGGGCGAGATCGTCGAGATCCAGCTGGCCCGTATCGCCAAGCGCCTGACGGACCGGCGCCTGAGCCTGGAGGTGACCGACGCCGCCCGCAGCTGGCTGGCCGATGAGGGCTACGACCCCGCCTACGGGGCCCGTCCGCTGCGCCGCCTCGTGCAGCGGGAGATCGGCGACCGTCTGGCCCGCATGCTGCTGGCCGGGGAGGTCCTCGACGGGCAGAAGGTCGTCGTCGACAGGGTCGACGGCAGTGATGGCCTGACGCTGCGAGCCGAGGGCGAGGCGCACCTGCCGTCGTCGGCCTCGGCCGCGTCACCGGCCTGAGTCGGGACGACCGCCCGCTCCGGTCCTGCTCGACGGGCGGGACCGTGACGGCACGATGAGGGGTGGGTCCACCTGCGCAGGTGGACCCCCTCGTGCTGTCCGCAGCGGCGTCGGCCTCAGCCGGGCTGGTTGTCCTGAGTCGGCCAGGGGTTGTAGACGCAGCCGCCGGCGAGGTCGTGGCTCTGCTGTGCCATGAGGGGGGCCTTGAGGCCGGCCCCGGCGCAGAACTCGTGCTCGTGGCCGAGGAAGTGCCCCACCTCGTGGTTGGTGACGTAGGTGCGGTAGGAGTCGACGTCGGGGAAGGTGACAGCGCCCCAGTTCCAGCGGTCGGAGTTGATGACCACGTTGTTCGCGTTGCGGCAGTTCCACATGCCACCGGTGTCCAGCGGCGAGCACAAGGAGTCCGCAGTCGGCGGCGTGGCGATGTTGATGGTCAGGTCCGCCGCGGCGGGGTCCGCCACCGGCTGGAAGGAGGTGCTCTGCGCGGTTGGCCAGCCGCGCGCGTCATTGAGGATGCGCTCCACGATGGGGGCCGCCGCCGCGGCGTCGACGTGGGTGCCGCCCTCGACGCGCAGAACGTAGCGGTAAACGGTTGCGGCTGCAGGGCCGGGAGACTTTGGCGGCCGGAGCGATCGTCCATTTGCCGTTTCCGACGGCGTCGGAGTGTGCGAATCCCTCGGCGTCCAGCCGTGGGGAGGGGAGCGCCGAGGCCGATGGAGTCGGTGTCGCGGAGGGGGTCGACGTCGGCGAGGCCGCCTGGCTCGCGCTCGGTGCGGCTGATGGCGCGGCCGCCTCCGCCGGCGCCGGCGAGGGCGTCGCAGTGGCGGCCGAGTCGAGCGACAGGGCGAAGCCGGGGTGGAGGCCCCAGATGCGCAGTCCGGCGATGACGAGGACGATCGCTACCAGGAAGGTGGCGCCGTAGAGGAGTCGGCTGCGGCCCCGGCGGCGCCGACGCTCGCGCCGAGCGACGACAAGGGCGCGTCTGCTGGCGGGGGCGGGCTCATCCGACGAATGTCGATGCGTGGAGTGCTGCCCGGCCGGGCTGCGGCGCAGCGAGGCAGGAGTCTTGCGGCGTCCGGGTGCCGACGACGAGGCGCGGCCGGGGCTCCGCCTGGGGCGGGAGGGGCGCCGCGGCGGCTGCGGGGTCGAGGGGCGCATATCGCCATCGTAGGGCGCCCGGGCCCGGTTAACCTGCTGGGAGGTACCCCGGCGCGCGCAAGGTCACATGCGACCTCTGGAGGTCGACATCTCCTCTGAGGCGACTTTAGGTTGATATGTCAAGATAAAAGTCGAGAGCTGTCAGGGTGTGTGGTCTGTTGGCGTCGGGTGGCTGAGTCCTGATGGCCCGGGTGTCGGTGAAGACCTCTGCCGCGCAGGTGAGCATGTCGTCGTCGGCGTGCAGCCCGCTGCCTGTATTTGAACCGGAAACAAGATTGATGCAAGTGTTACGGAATCGTGACATAAGCGCCGCTGCCATGCGAACCTGTACGTCTTCACAAGAGGATCTGGACGTCCGATGGAGACTCGGGAGGGGTGGAGATCCCAGTAGCCGCAACAGACCGCATGGTTGGGGATCTCTGTGCTGGTAGGGGCTGGTTAATAGTGCGACAACAGAGATCTTGTCGTCACCCACGTCACGGGCAGGGCACATGGAGGTCACACTTGAGCGGATTATTCCGAACAGGGCCGTTCTGCCTTGCAATTCCCTTACTGGAAGGTGCCATGATTCGGCCATGAACACTGTCAGTACCCCGACTTCGCCTCAAGCTTCCCCGGCTAGGCGGCGAGGACCCGGGCGCCCCCGAGCGGGTAGTGAGGACAAGCGAGCACGCATCCTCAACGAAGCCGTGGTTCTCTTCGGAGAGCACGGATATGCCGGCACCTCCCTGGCCGACATCGCCAACGCAGCGGACATTTCCAAAGCCGGGCTGCTGCACCACTTCTCCTCCAAGGACGAGCTCTTCGCCAAGGTGCTGGAGCGCCGTGACCGCGAGGACGCCCTGAGCATCCTCGTGGAGTCCCCGGCCTCGGGGGAGGACGCCGTCGACGCTCCCGTGGACACCGTTGGCAACGTGGACACCCTGGAGGTTGCCGCCACCCCTGACATCGACGTCGACCCGTGGTCGCTGCTGGACCGCTACATCGAGCTGCTCGAGCGCAACGTCGCTCACCGCGACCTCACAGCGATCTACACCGCCACGGCGGTCTCGGTCCTCGATGCTGCGCATCCCGCGCACCGTTGGATGGCCAACCACCTCAACGGTGCTGTCGAGCGGTTCGAGGCCAGCTTCGAGGCCGGTAAGGCCGCCGGACTCGTGGACCCGCAGATGCCCTCGCGCCTCGTGGCGCGCAGCCTGGTCGCCCTCACCGATGGGCTCCAGCTGCAGTGGTTGTGCTCGACGACGCCCCAGACGGCCGCCGCGGAGTCCCTAGACACCGACCTGGTGGCGGAGATCCGTCTCTACGTCGACTGCCTGCGCAGCCAGTGGGCGCTCCAGGAGACCCCGGAGACCCCGCAGCGACCCAAGGCGGCCTAACGTGGCCTAACGCGGCCTGAGGCGCTGCGTCGCAACGCTGCGCACAGGTCCTCGACGAATCACCACTCAGATCCCTATTCATCCCATCCGGCTCGGGAGCCCCTGGCTTCCGAGCCGGTCCTATACCCGGCGCCGGCTCCGGGCTGGACGCCTGCCCGTTGTCATTGGCGTGTCGGTCGGTTTCAGCGCTGTGCCCACAGCAGCAGGTGCGGGGTGATCGAGGCCAGGTCCGGGACGACGACGAGGCCGGGGTCAGCCGGGAAGTGCTTCCGCGCGCCGATCTGCACGACGTGGATCCCGTTGCCTCGGGCCGAGGCCGCTCCCGTGGGGGAGTCCTCGACGACGACGCAGTCCTCGGGGCTCAGGTCGAGGCGCTCGACCGCCGTGGCGTAGGGCCGTGGGTCGGGCTTGGCCCCGACGCCGTCGTCGCCGGTGACCAGGACCGCGAAGACGTCGCCGAGCGCGGAGGCCACCTTATCGACGATCTTGCGGGGCGAGGCCGAGACGATCGCCTGAGCCAGCCCCACCTCCGCCAGTGCCGAGGTGATCCGCAGTGCGCCGGGCAGCAACGGAGGGGCGGCGCTCACGGAGGCCTCGACGTCGTGCGCGATCGCCTCGAAGACCTCCTGCGTGGCTGGATCGTCCCAGGAGCGGGTGGCGCCAGTGGCGGCGATGAGCTCGCGGGCCGTGCGAATGGATGCGCCAGTCATTCGGGCGACGAGCTCGGGGCGCGGGTCGCCGCCCAGGGCCTGGCAGTGGTGGATGAAGGCCTCGTCCCAGAAGGGCTGGGAGTCCATGAGGGTACCGTCCATGTCCCACAGGACAGCGCGCACCGTGAAGCTGGGAGAGGGGGAGGGTGTCATGGAAATAGCCTAACCGGGAGGTGCTGCCGGGCACAGGGGACGGGTGCGGTGCGTGGTGACCCGCTCGCCGGCGTTCAGGGTTAGGCGTTGCGTCGTCGTCCTGGCAGACTGCCTCCAAGCCGCAGCTCGGCCCGCGTGCCCGAGTCTGCCGGGCCGGCTGGGACCGCCGGGCGCGGGCGGCGGAGTCGGAGGGATCGGGAGGAGTCGGGGTGAGCGACACCTACAGGACCACCATGGAGGACGTGGCCCGGGCTGCCGGCGTCTCGCGCACCACCGTGTCCTTCGTCCTCAACAACCGCAACGGCGCCCGCATCGCCCCGGAGACGCGCGACCGCGTCCAGCAGGTGGCCGCTGAGCTCGGTTACCGCCCCCACGGCGGTGCACGTGCCCTGGCCTCGCGCCGTTCCTCTCTCATCGGGCTGGTCTCTGAGATCGTCACCAGCCCCTTCGGCGCCGCCACGATCCGTGGTATCCAGGACACGGTCCGGCGCGCCGGCTACACCCTGTTCATCGTGCCGACCTCCACCGAGGCGGACATGGATGCCGAGGCCTTCGAGACGCTCCTGAAGTCCCGGGTCGAGGGCATCATCTACGCCACCGGATGGAACTGCCGGGTCCGCATGCCGGCACAGGCCCGTGAGATCCCCACCGTCCTGGTCCACTGCATCGACCCGGTCTCCGGCCTGCCCTGCGTGCGTCCCGATGAGGAGCAGATGGGCCGTCTGGCCGCCCAGGCCCTCCTGGAGGGCCACCATCGGGACATCGGCGTCATCGAGCTCGATCCGAATGACGGGGAGGCGGCGCCCGGCCGACGTGCCGGCTGCGAGGCCTACCTGGAGCAGGCCGGCATCCCCTGGAGCACCGTGCACGTCGCCGTCGGCCACGGCACCACCCGGGGCGGGTACGCCGCGGCGGCCCGCCTGCTGACGGATCATCCTTGGATGACCGGGCTGGTGTGCGGCAATGACCGCATGGCCATGGGCGCCTACGACGCCATCCGCGAGCAGGGGCTCCGGGTGCGTGAGGACGTGGCCGTCATCGGGATCGACGACCAGGAGCTCATCGCCGACCAGGTTCACCCGGCTCTGACGACGGTCGCCCTGCCCTTCGAGGAGATGGGGCAGGTGGCAGTCTCCCACCTGCTGGACCTCATGGAGGGCGAAGCAGTGCCCGCCGAGACGCTCCTGCCCGGGCAGATCGTCCGCCGCTCCTCTGCCTGAGCTCATTGGGCGGGGACAACCGACGCGTACGGGTTGCAGGATTCCCGTGCCCGACGGCGTCGGGCGCCCCCGCGCAGGAGCGGGCCTGGCGGGGGCGGTGCTCAGGCCTGTCGGCGGCGCAGGCGCAGCACGTAGGCACCGATCGCGGCGGCCGCTGCGCCCAGAACGCCGAGGGTCAAGGACGTTCCGGTTCGGGCCAGCGGGAACCCGCCCGACCTCCCCCTGCCGGCGGCGGCCGGGACCGGGCTCGCCGACGCCGTCTGGGCCACGGCCTGGGCCCCGTCCTGGCCGTGGCGCTGCCTCTGCACGGCCGGCTGCCCCGGGCCGGGGGAGTCGGGGCCCTCGGCGGCGCCACCGGCATCCTTGGCCGCCCCCAGGTGCCACAGGCTCAGGGAGCTCAGGCGGGCGGTGCCGCCCTCGGCGTGGAGCGAGACGTTGGTAGCGCCCTGCTTGGGGTAGACGGTCTCGGTGATGACGGGAGTTCCGTCGGCTGCGAAGACCTCCACGGAGTGGGCGTCGACGACGATGCGCAGGTGGACCTGGCCCTTGCTGTCCGGTGACAGCGGGGCAGTGGCGCGGTCCGGGAACTTCGGGGAGAAGTCGGTGACCCCGGGAGTGGGTGCGGTCCACGACGAGCTGCTTGGCCTTGGCGTCGTAGCCGATGAGCGTGTACTGCTCGCCGTTGTCGAGGACCTTGAGGCCGGCGAAGGAGGATGTGCCCGGGCTCAGGTCAACGCTGATGTCCAGAGAGGTGCCCTGGGCGGCCTGGCCGAGGGAGGTGTCGCCCGCCGGGATGTCGGCGTCCTTCCGGGTGAGCTCCTGGCCGGTGCGCAGGGAATCCAGGGCCGTCACCGGCTGGGCGGTCAGACGCAGCTTGCCGTCCACCCGGGTCAGTCCCATCTCACGCACTGTGGACATGGCGGTGCGCCAGGTGGTGGTGGGCAGATCGCGCACGTAGGCCCAGTTGCTCATCCAACCCACCTGGTAGCGCTTGCCGTCGGGGGCGTTGTTCCAGGTGACGGCCGCGTAGTAGTCCTTGCCGTAGTCCAGGCGGGGGACGACGTCGGCCCCGGAGAAGGCCTTCGTGTCCGACTGGACGATCTGGTCGACCATGAGGTGGCCCCAGTCCTCGGCATTGCCGTTGTGGTCCTCAATGACGAGCCGGGCCTTGCGGCCCTTGTAGGCCGAGACGTCCATGCTCGTCCAGTCCAGGGTCCCGGAGTTGTTGCCGGTGGCTGAGGCGACGACCTTGCCGTCGACGACGAGGTTGACCGAGGTGTTGTCCGCGACGGGGGGAGGCCTTCGTGTCCGAGGCGCGCACCTCGTCCAGGAGAATGTGTCCCCAGCCTCCGGTGGCTGTGTCGGTGACGACGATCTGGGCGGACTTGCCCTTGAGATCGCTGACGTCCCAGCTCTGCCAGTTGAGCTCCTCCAGGTTGCGGCCGGTGGCCGTGCGTACCACCTTGCCGTCGACGACGAGCTCGACGACGGTCGCCCCGGAGCCTCCGTCAGCGCCGCTCTCGGGGCGCGGGTTGTTGCCGCCGCCCATGAGGAGGTTGAGGTAGGCGGAGTCGATGGTGAAGGTCGGCGAGGTCGCGGTACCGGTGGTGGCATCCGAGCCCTGCCCGTTGCTGACATCGAAGTAGGTGTTGATCAGCCCGGCGCTGGAGTGGTTGACCAGCGGTTGCTGGCCGGGGGTGGCACCCTGAGGGGGCGTGGTCCCGAAGGCGGTGCCCTCCACGGTCCAGCCGTCCCAGGAGCCGTCGAAGCCGGCCAGGAGCTTGCCGCCGCCGTTGTCGCCGGTGGCCTCGGGGTTGTAGGGGTGCTTGCCGCCGGCGGTGCGCAGGTTGATGTAGGACGAGGAGACTGTGAACTCATCTGAGGTCAGCGTGCCGGTATCGGCGTCGCCGCTGCCGAAGGAGTCCACATAGGCCTTGCCCTGGTGCCCGGGCAGGTTCCCGGTGGCCGGGCCCGAGCCGAAGGCGGCGCCGTCGGTCTTCCAGCCGGCGTAGCCGTTCTCGAAGTCGGCCAGGGTCGTGCCCTCCTCACCGGTGTAGTGGGGGATCTCGTCGGGGGTGAAGGTGGAGCCGTCCCAGCTGCCCACGAAGTACTGGGCGGAGTCGGCCACCGTGACCACGAGGACCCACTTGACCTCCTTGGAGTTGCCGTCGACCGGCAGTGGGAAGAAGTCCGGGCACTCCCACACCGCCGAGGTGATGCCCTCCCCGCCGAAGCTGGACTGCTCGGTCCAGTGGATGAGGTCGGGGGGAGGAGTAGAAGGAGATGCGGTGCTCGGCGGCGTGGGAGACCACCATGGTCCAGCGTCCGGACGTCTCGTCCCAGAAGACCTTCGGGTCCCGGAACTCGTTGGAGCCGATGTCCAGGACCGGGTCCCCGTTGTTGTACAGCTTCCAGGTGCGGCCCTTGTCCGTGGAATAGGCCAGTGACTGGGACTGGTTGCCGCCGACGTCGGCCCGCGTCCACACCGCGACCATGGCCGGGTTGTCCGGGCTGCCCAGGCCGGAGGTGTTCTTGGTATCGATGACCGCCGAGCCGGAGAACACCCCGTACTGGGAGGTGTGTGGGATCGCCACGCCCAGCTCCTCCCAGTGGACCAGGTCCTTTGGAGACCGCGTGACCCCAGGACATGTTGCCCCAGTCCGAGCCCTCGGGGTTGTACTGGTAGAACATGTGGTACTCGCCGTCGTAGTAGACGAGCCCGTTGGGGTCGTTCATCCAGTTCTTCTGCGGGGTGTAGTGGGCCTGCGGGCGCCACTGCTCGCCGGCCTGGTCGGCGTTCGGGGCCGCTGGAGCCAGCGGGGCGGAGGGAACCAGTCGGGCGTCCGGGCGGACCTGGCCGGTTGCGGATGCGGGCATGGAGACCAGCGTAGAGCCGGCTGCGAGCAGGCAGAAAGCGGCCAGGGCACTGAGCGGGCGGGTGATCCGACTCATGGCAAGTCCTCCGGGAAACGGGCTCGGGTGGATAAGAGCAGCGCGAGTGCGGGTGCCAGAGCGGCGCCGGCCAGTTCGGTGGCGTGGTCAGGGGGAGCTGCTGCACCGCCTCCCCCGACGTCCGCTAACGCGCGTTAGCGACAGGGATAAATTACGCGGCCCGTCGGTCTCGATCAAGCGCCCAGGGGTGGGCTCCGAGAAACATCCGGGACTTCTCAGGGGGCTCCCCGATGGCGGGTAACGAGCCCTCCCGGCCAGACTTGTGGACATGACACAGCAGCAGTACCCCGGTCAGTTCAGTCGAGTCCAACCGATCCGAGGGCGATGCCGGCTCCTCCACCGGGCGCGCCGGCGAGTTCTCCGGCTTCCGCAGCTCTTTGCCGCGCCGCTCCCGCGAGCACCGCATCCTCGGTGGTGTCTGCGGCGGTCTGGCCGAGGCCTGGGACATGCCGGTGACTGCGGTGCGTGTCGGGGCACTCCTGGCCTGTCTCCTGCCCGGCCCCATGTGCCTGGTCTACATCGCGGCATGGTGCCTCATGCGCGAGGAGCCCGCCCCCGCTCAGTACTGACCGGTCTCGGCTCACCCGGGCGCGTTCGAGCCGATCGGCCCGGTCCGCGGAGATCTGCGGCGGCCTTTAGCGCCGCGATAACACGACCCGTACCAGACTCACGACCACCGACACCGGCCGGGGACGTCGAAGTCTTCGGCCCCATAGAAAGAAAGGTGATGGCTGTCTCTTCGCTCTCCTCACTGCTTCTCTCCTGCCGTCTCTCCGTCACTCGCTTTCTCCTGACGCGTGCCCGTCCCTGCCGCCATCGGTTCCAGGCGGTGCCTCGGGTGCACGCGTGAGTGATGGACTGCGCCCACCTCGCCGCCCCCGGTTCCACGGGTGACGTGGTGGGCGCAGTGTGCTGCCGGGCGAGCGCCATCGCACGTGTCCAGGGACGGAATTCCTGTTCCTGTACGCGTCGAACGTGTCCGCCCGCGATGGGGCGCACCCCTGCGCGTCCCATGTCCCCGGCCGCGAAACGAGGGCGGTGGTCTCGCAGGAACTCGCCGTCGATGGAAGGATCAAGCCCGTGACCGAGACTGTGCCTGCCACTGTGACCGACGCCGTGACTGATCCTGCGCCCGCCATCGAGTTCCTCTCCGCCTACGACCAGGGCTTCGCCCGTGTTGCCGCCGTCACCCTGCCCGTGGTGCCGGTCGACCCGGCTGCCAACGCCGCCGCCATCATCGAGCAGGCCCGAGCCCTGGCCGACGACGGTGTCTGCCTGGCCGCCTTCCCCGAGCTGTGCCTGACCGGCTACGCCATCGACGACCTCCTCCTGTCTGATGTCCTCCTGTCCGACGTGCTCACCGCCATCGAGACCCTGCGCGCCGCCAGCGCAGACCTCCTGACCGCCCTCGTCGTCGGCGCGCCCCTGCGTCTGGGGGACCGTCTCTACAACTGCGCCCTGGTCATTCAGGGCGGAAGGGTGCGCGGTGTCGCCCCCAAGTCCTATCTGCCCACCTACCGGGAGTTCTACGAGAAGCGGCACTTCGCGCCCGGTGACGCCCTGCCCGCCGGGGTGGAGAGCATCGAGCTGCCCGGTGTGCGCAGCGGCTCCGACGGCGCCGAGCCGGTAGCGCGGGTCCCCTTCGGGGCGAACCTCCTGTTCGAGGTCGACGACGTCCCCGGCCTGACCTTCCACGTCGAGGTCTGCGAGGACATGTGGGTGCCCGTCCCCCCCGTCGTCGCTGGCGGCACTGGCCGGGGCGACGGTCCTGGTCAACATCTCCGGTTCGCCCATCACCGTGGGGCGGGCCGAGGATCGTGAGCTGCTGGCCCGCTCCTCGTCGGCCCGGGGTCTGGCCGCCTATGTCTACGCCGCTGCCGGGCAGGGCGAGTCCTCCACGGACCTGGCCTGGGACGGTCAGACCCTCGTCTACGAGAACGGCGAGCTGCTCGGCTCCACCGAGCGCTTCCCCGACGGGCCGCGCGCCACGGTCGTCGACGTCGATGTCGAGGGCCTGCGCGCCGAGCGCCTGCGCCAGGGGACCTTCGCCGACAACGCCCGCACCCTGAGCGCCCCGGTGGCAGGCTCCCCGGCCGCCACCTTCACCGACCCGGCGGCCTTCCGGCGGATCGGGATCTGCGCCGCCGACCTGACGGCCCCGCGCACAGACATCGGCCTGCGCCGCCGCGTGGACCGCTTCCCCTTCGTGCCCGACGACCCGGCTCGCCTCGCTCAGGACTGCTACGAGGCCTACAACATCCAGGTGGCCGCCCTCGTTCAACGTCTGGGGGCCATCGGCAACCCCAAGATCGTCATCGGCGTCAGCGGTGGTCTGGACTCCACCCACGCCCTCATCGTCGCCGCCCGCGCCATGGACCGTCTGGGACGGCTGCGCTCGGACATCCACGCCATCACCATGCCCGGCTTCGCCACGAGCGCCGACACGCGCCGCAACGCCGAGGACCTCGCCGTCGGCCTGGGCTGCACCTTCGAGGAGCTCGACATCCGGGCCACCGCCACCCAGATGCTCACCGAGATGGGCCACCCCTACGGCGAGTACGCCCGCACCGGAGTCCTCCCCGACGGCGCGGATGAGCGCGACCTCTACGACGTCACCTTCGAGAACGTCCAGGCGGGCCTGCGCACCGACTTCCTCTTCCGCATTGCCAACCACCGCGGCGGTATCGTCCTGGGCACCGGGGACCTCTCCGAGCTCGCCCTGGGCTGGTGCACCTTCGGGGTGGGCGACCAGATGGCCCACTACGGCGTCAACGCCGGTATCCCCAAGACCCTTATTCAGCACCTCATCCGCTGGGTGGTCGCCGAGAAGCTGTTCGACGACGCCGTCGGGCGCACGCTGCTGTCCATCCTGGACACCGAGATCAGCCCCGAGCTGGTCCCGGCCGAGGCCAGCGGCGCCATCCAGTCCACCCAGGCCAAGATCGGCCCCTACGCCCTGCAGGACTTCACCCTGTGGCACGTGCTGCGTCGCGGCTCGCGCCCCAGCCGCATCGCCTTCCTGGCTCACAAGGCCTGGTCGGACGCGGGCAGCGGCGACTGGCCTGAGGGGCTGCCGCCGACGGAGAAGGTCGCCTACGACCTCCCCGAGATCCGGCGCTGGCTCGAGCTGTTCCACCGGCGATTCTTCTCCAACCAGTTCAAGCGCTCCACCCTGCCCAACGGCCCCAAGGTGGTCGCCGGCGGCTCGCTGTCCCCCCGCGGGGACTGGCGCATGCCCTCCGACGCCGCAGCGACGGCCTGGTTGGACGAGCTCGAGCGCAACGTGCCGCGTGCGTGACGCCGCTGCTGAGAAGTGGGACCATTGTCCTGTGATGTGACGTAAAACATAATCAACCGGATTTCGCATTCTCTGTTCGGGATTGATGAGTTTAAAACGCGTATTTACGCCTAAAAGTCACCCTCGAGTTGCGGTAACGCGTGTTACCTGTGTTGGTTTTGTTTGATTTTGTGTGAAAGTGGTGGGCATCTGAGTGGTGGCGATCACGTGATTCGTCTTTATCGTCACCATGACACACACGTCGCTGTTGCCCAGGCCTCACCAATCCTTGGCGGCAGCCTGGATGGAAAAGGTTCCCGCCCATGGCTTCCCTGGTCATAGCCGCTCACGGACACCTGGCTGAAGGCCTCGTCGCCTCCTCCGCGATGATCGTCGGTCCCAGTGATGACGTCGTCGCCGTCACCTTCGACCCCTCCGAGGGGCCTGACGACCTCCTGGCGAAGTACGCCGCCGCGGTCGAGGCCTCCTCCAGTCAGGAGCACCTCATCCTCGTCGACCTCTTCGGCGGCAGCCCCTACAACGCTGCCGCCCGCTTCGCCGCAGGACGCGACGATGCCGACGTCGTCACCGGCGTCAACCTGCCCATGGTCATCGAGGTCCTGTCCCGTCGCCTTGCCGGCGCCGGGCTCGCCGAGCTCGTAGAGGCAGCTCGGACGTCCGCCACCGACGGCGTCAAGGTCCTCTCCGAGGTCTTCACCCCTGCACCCACCACCACTTCCGACGATGAAGGAGACGAGCTCTGATGGACATCAAGCTCCTGCGTATCGATTCCCGCCTGGTCCACGGACAGGTCGCCAACAACTGGGCCGGGTCCCTGGGAGCCGAGGCCATCCTGGCCGTCTCCGACGGCGCCGCCAACGACGAGCTGCGCAAGACCCTCATGCTGCAGACCGGCGGCGGCAAGGTGAAGGTCCACGTGCTGGGCGTGGAGAAGGCCGCTCGCGTCTACAAGAACCCCAAGTACGAGGCCCTCAAGGCGGTCATCGTCGTCGAGACCCCGGCCGACATCGTGCGCCTGCTCGACCTGGGCGTGGAGGCCAAGGAGGTCAACGTCGGCGGCATGACCTTCAAGCAGGGCACCAGCCAGGTCTCCCAGGCCGTCTACGCCGGTCCCGAGGATGTCGAGGCCTTCAAGGAGATCGACTCTCGCGGTATCAAGCAGTACATCCAGCAGGTGCCTTCCACCGCGAGCTCCGACCTCATGGGGGCTCTCAAGGACAAGGGCCTGCTCTGAGGGGCCGCGCTCTCTGACGCGCCTGCGTCCCCTCCCCGAGTATCCCTCTGACACTTCCCATCCCGCGCCCCCTCGGTGGCGGGAGCAGGAGGGGTGTCCTGTCAACCCTCACGTGAGAGAGACGAACCGTGCAAGACATCAACCTGATCCAGATCATTCTGGTCACGCTCGTGGCATTCGTCGCGGGCATGGCCAGCGTCCTGGACGAGCGGCAGTTCCACCGCCCGCTCGTCGCCTGCACCCTGACCGGTATTGCCCTGGGCAACCCCACCGTCGGAATCGTTGCCGGTGGAACCCTCGAGCTCATCGCCCTGGCCTGGATGAACGTCGGTGCCGCCATGGCGCCCGACGCCGCTCTGGCGTCCACGGTCTCCACGGTTGTCGCCGTGGTGTTTGTCAACCAGGGAATCGCCCAGGGCAATGCTATTAACCAGGCCGTGACTGTGGCTGTATTGGTGGCTGCGGCGGGGCAAGGACTGACGATCTTCGTGCGAACGATCGCCATCTTCTTCGCCCATCAAGCGGACCGCTTCGCTGAGCAGGCCAACTATCGGGGCATCGCCATCATGCACTTCACCGCCCTGGGTCTTCAGGGGCTTCGGGTGGCCGTTCCGACGGCTGCCGTTGCCATTCTGGCCGATGGTGAGACCGTGAAGGATACCCTGGAGGCCATTCCCAAGGTCATCACCGATGGGCTCAACATCGCCGGCGGCTTCATCGTCGTCGTCGGTTACGCCATGGTCATCAATATGATGAAGGCGCGCAAGCTCATGCCCTTCTTCTTCCTGGGCTTCGTCTTCGCCACCTTCGGCACCACCGTCACTTCCCACAGCGGGAAGGTTGAGGACCAGTTGGATAAGGGGGTCAACGGCATGGCCGACTGGATCGTCAGCTCCACGCCGACCGCCGTGTCGCTGGTGGCCCTGGGCATCCTGGGGGCCTGCCTGGCTGTCATCTACGTCCAGCTCAACCCCGAGTTCCACGACTCCGTACGTCTGCCCGCCGCTGCCTCGCCCGCAGCCGGTGGTGGCTCCAACAGCGACCTGGACGACGACCTCGACGACGAGCTCGACTGAGCTGGAAGAAGGAAGATTCTGATGACTACTGAAACCGCTCCGGCGACGTCGGAGAAGATGCTCGACAACCGCGATCTCATGCGGATGTACTGGCGCTCCACCTTCCTGCTCGGCTCCTTCAACTTCGAGCGCATGCAGGCCATGGGCTTCTGCTACACGCTTATGCCGGCCATCCGGAAGGTCTACCGCGGCGACAAGGCCGCCGAGGCCGCCGCCCTCAAGCGGCACCTGGAGTTCTACAACACCCACCCCTGGGCCTCCTCCGTCATCTTCGGCGTCACCGCCGCCATGGAGGAGCAGAAGTCCAAGGGCGAGGACATTGGTGAGGATGCCATCACCAACGTCAAGATCGGCCTCATGGGGCCGGTTGCCGGTATCGGCGACCCCATCTTCTGGGGTACCGCCCGCCCCGTCCTGGCGGCCTTGGGCGCGTCGTTGGCTCTCAACGGCTCCTTCTTGGGTCCGCTGCTGTTCTTCGTCGGCATCAACGTCCTGCGCGTTCTCACTCGCTGGTACGGTCTGAAGGTCGGTTACGAGCGGGGGGACCACCCTGGTCACCGAGGTCGGCGGCGGCCAGCTCAAGAAGATCACCCAGATGGCTGCCATCATGGGTCTGTTCGTCATGGGCGCGCTGGTGTCGCAGTGGACCAAGATCTATTTCCCGCTGGTGGTCTCCAAGGTCGAGAACCGAGAGACTCATATCGTTACAACGACGACTCTTCAGGACGTCCTCAACCAGTTGCTGCCCGGCCTGGCGGCGCTGGGGCTCACCTTCCTGTGCATGTGGCTGCTTAACAAGAAGGTCAACGCCCTGTGGATCATCCTGGGCATGTTCGTCATCGGCATCCTGGGGCGTTGGGCCCACGTCCTGGGAGTGCCGGGAGCCTGACAGCCCGTCTCACGCCACTCGCCACGGAGCGGGGAAGACCCGGATAGGGGCTTCCCCGCTCCGCGCACTCGGTAGAATGCGCGAGGCCCTGCCGGATTCCACCAGCACATCATCCGTCCTGTCCGACGTCGTCTCCCGCTCCTCTCGGCCCCGCCCTCCACGTCCCCCTGCAGCAAGGAACCAGCGTGACCCGACTCCTCGTCACCGACCTGGACGCCACCATCGTCTTCGACCGCTCCGTCTCCCCTGGCCGACCGCGAGGCCATGGCCCGCTGGCGGGCCGCCGGCAACCTCCTGGCCGTGGACACCGGCAAGTCCTCCTTCGCCACCCGCGACGTCCTTGAGCCCCTGGGCGTCGTCTTCGACTACGGCATCGTCTTCACCGGGGCGGTCCTCGTCGACAGCAGCTACCAGGTGCTCTCCGCCCGCTACCTGCCCGACGGCGTCGCCCGGGACGTGGCGACCCGCACCGTCGACCTGCCGGGGGTGACTACCTACGCCACCACCATCGAGACCGACTACATCCTGGCTGACAACAACGACGAGATCTCCTCGATCCTGGCGGTCTTCGAGCCGATGACCCTGGAGGAGATGGACTCCCACCGCTTCATCGGAGTGCCCCTGCGTGTCACGGACGACGCCCTGCGCGATCGCCTTGATCACGATCTCACCCAGCGGTGGGAGGGCGTCCTGGACTGCCACCGCAACCAGGACTTCCTGGACTTCGTGCCCGCCGGCGCCACCAAGGGCTCCGGGCTGCGGGCCCTCCTGGACGGGCCCCTGTCAGGGCGGGAGGTCGAGGTGTGGACCATCGGCGACTCCTGGAACGACCTGGACATGCACGCCGTCGCCGACCACGCCGTCGCCCTTCCCTGGTCCCCGCCGGAGGTCACGGCCGTGTGCGAGACGACCGCGGGCTCCATGGCCGAGCTCATCGACACGATCCTGGAAGGCGACCACGCATGAGTGAGAACGGCAAGGTCGAGGGCAAGAAGTCGATCGGCACCCGGGTGCGCGACTGGTTCAGCGGCGGAGACCCCGACGGGCCCGCCAAGATCCGCACCTGGGCCACCGGGGATGACGGGCGCTGGCGTGGCTACACCCACTCCATGGGCAAGTACGTCACCTGGCTCATGGTCATCGCCTGCATCCTCTACCCCTTCACCCGGGGCATCGGCTCGATCCTGGCCCTTATCGTGGCGATCTTCCTCATGGGCGGACGGGCCCTGATCGAGCGCCAGGTGCGCCGCGACGTCTCCGACCTCGAAGAGGCCAAGAGGCAGTACGGGCTCACCCACAACCCCGAGTACCTGCAGTTCATGACCTTGCGCGCTGAGGGCCTGCTGGAGGACAACAAGATCCTCACTCCCGATTCCCGCAGCCTCCTTCAGGGCTACGTGCAATGGGCCCGCGAGCGCCAGGAGCGCGAGGACAAGAAGCAGGCCAAGAAGGCCCGCAAGGCGGAGAAGAAGGCCCGTCGGGAGTCCGCCGGCCAGGAGCCCGACCAGTGTGCTGACGCGGCTGCCAAGGATGAGGAGAATAAGCCTGCTGATGCCTCCTAGGCGGCTCCCGGCGGCTCCGAGGCCGCTGGAAACCGGCAGCACCTGAACGGAAAGGACTCCCATGCCACGCAGGCTCATCTCCACGGACCTGGACGGCACCATCGTCTTCAACGGGTCGATCCCGCTGCGCGACCGCGAGGCCATGGCCCGGTGGCGGGCCGCCGGCAACCTCCTGGTCATCAACACGGGCCGGTCGGTCTCGGCGCTGGAGCACGTGGTGGTGCCCATGGGCCTGGAGTTCGACAACGCCATCCTCTACACGGGTGCCGCCGTCGTGGATGAGAACATCAGGGTGCGCCGCTCGACGGTTCTGCCGCCCGGTGTCGTCGAGGACATCCTCGACTTCGTTGAGGGAGCCCCGGGTGTCACCGTCTTCACCACCGGACTGGACGAGGACCTGCTCATCTACGACACGATCGGCTCCGGCTCCGAGCTGCTCACCCTCTTCCGGCGGCCACCCGGCGTGACCTGGACGGGCGCGAGGTCATCGGTGTGCCGATGCGCTTCACCGACTCCGAGATGGCCTCGCGTACCGAGACCTACCTGCGTCGGCGCTGGGAGGGACAGGCGGTGGGCTTCCGCAACCAGGACTTCATCGACGTCGTTCCCGCCTCCGCCTCCAAGGGTGAGGGGCTCAGACAGCTGGTGGCGAGCCTCAGCGAGTCGCCCGCTCAGGACCCTGCCAGTGACTTAGGCGATGACTCCTCCGCCTCAGGGGTGGCCGAGCCACCGGTCGAGCCCATTGAAACCTGGTCCATCGGGGACTCCTGGAACGACATCTCCATGCATCAGGCCGCCGACCACTCCTACGCCCTGCCCTGGTCACCGCCGGAGGTCGTCGAGCAGTGCGACGGCACAGTCTCCAGTCTGGCCGACCTCATCGACTCCCTCATGGGACGGCCGACGGCTTAGACCCAGCACATCGACAAAATCTTCACAAATGACGCGGAGCCGTGTCGTCTGTGAAGATTTCGTCGAAGTGTTGATGTGCGGGGTGGGTTCGGGGAGCGCGAGCTATGCTCGCCGGCATGCGCCTGCTCGCCACGGATCTTGACGGCACCCTCGTCTTCCACCATGCCGTCGGACAGGCCGACGCCGAGGCCCTGGTGCGCTGGCGCGAAGCCGGCAACCTCCTGGTCCTGGCTACCGGGCGCTCGGTACGGCTGGTGCAGCACGCGGTCGAGGTGGCCCGGGCCTCGACGAGCATCGGCCTGGACTACGACTACGCCGTGTGCGCCACGGGCACGACCGTCATCGACGCCGCTGGTCGGGTGCACTGCACTCGCACGCTCAGCGCCGACCAGGTGCGGGCCGTGACCCGGGCGGTCGGCGTCGTCAGCCGGGCGCAGGTGTCCGTCTTCGCCTCAACCCTCGAGCGCGACTACGTGCTGGACGATCCGATCGGCTTGTCCACCGACCAGCGCACGCCCGCCGACCGCTTCACTGCGGCGCCCCTGTCCCAGGTCGCCGGCCTGGGGGTCACCTCGATGCCGCTGCACGTCCCCGATCCCTGCGTCGCCGAGGCGCTGGCCCGAGGCCTGGAGGATATGGTCGACGGCGTCAGCTGCACCCGCTCGACCGCCTTCGTCGACGTCACGGCCGCGGGTGAGTCCAAGGGGACGGGGCTGGGCCGGCTCGCCGCGCTCCTCGCCGAGCGGGGCCAGGAGATGAGCGAGGTGGCCGCCGTGGGCGACTCCTGGAACGACATCTCGATGTTCGAGTGCGCCGACGTCCCCTGCGCCATCGCCGGTGCCCCGGACGACGTCGTTGCGGCCGCCGGCGGGCGCACCACCCCGAGCGTGGCCGCCTTCATCGATGCCCTCATGGCCTGAAGGTCCCGAAGACGGTGGGGCCGCCCTGCTGTCGCTTCCCCCGTCAGGCTGCCCGGACACCCACTACTTCGACCGAATCTTCATAGATGACGCGGAGCCGTGTCGTCTATGAAGATTCGGTCGAAGTGAGGCGTGTGCTCAGCGGGGTCGTGCTGCGGCGCTCAGACCTGGGCGTAGCGATAGACGTTGGTCTCCCGCAGCTCGAAGCCGGCGCGGCGGTAGAGACGGTTGGCGGCCTCGCGCGAGGGGCGTGAGGTGAGGTCGACGGTGCGCGCCCCCATCTTGCCGGCGTACTCGACGGCGGCCTCCACGAGGGCCTGGCCGGCACCCTGGCCGCGGGCCTCGCCGTCGACGACGACGTCCTCCACCCAGGCGCGCAGACCCGTGGGGATCGTGAAGGTCGCCAGGGTGAGCATGCCCAGGATCGGGGCGCTCTGGCCGGCCTCGGCCTCCGGGCGGAAGACGAAGAGGAAGACCCCCTCCTGGGCGATGAAGGCCTCGCACTGCTCCGCGGTCAGTGCCGGGGCGCTGCGGGAGAGCTGCGGGATGAGGCGCTCCATGGCCTCGACGATCTCCGGACTGGAGGTGGTGACGAGCTCGACGGTCATGAGGAGTTCTCCTGCTGGTTGAAAAGAGGCGGTGGGCCGCAGCGGTGCTCCCGCAACGGTTCCCTGTCAGTCCCGGAGCCTACCGTCCCGGGGTGCTCCGGGAGGTGAAGCGGTCTCACCAACCGGAAGATTCCGTCTGAAGGCGTCTGATCGCGGTCAGTCCGAGGTGCCGATGGTCTTGACGGTGGGATCCATGACGGCGGCCTCCACGAGGGCGGTGTCGCTGGTCAGGTCCCGCAGCCGCAGCACGTAGGGGTGATTCACCGTGAACTCGACCGGGTTGTCCGGCTCCGGCGCCGCCATGACCTCCACCCCGCCCTCGCTCAGGGCTGCGGCGACCGTGCCCTCCTCGTCCAGGATGAGGCGCACCTGCTGGACCACCTGCGCCAGCTTGAGCTTGGGTGCGATCCGGTCCAGGCCCTCGGGCTTGAGCCCCTGCTCCTCCAGGAAGGCGAGGAGCTCCTCGGGCTGGGAGGTGAGATCGAGCTTGGGCAGGGCCAACGTCACTTCGCGGGCCTTGGCGGAGTCGAGGGCCTTCGACGCCGCCGCCCACGTTCCGGCATCCATGGCCCCCGGCAGGGTTCCGGCGTCGGGCAGGACGACGTCGAGGGCGAGCTGGGAGCCGTCCGAGTTCTCCTCCTCGCCGGCGTAGTGCAGACGCACCGCCGCCCAGCCCTTCCCTGTGGCGTAGGGGATGGAGCGCGTGTCGTGCATCAGGTCGGCCTTGACGGTCTTGCCGCCGGCGAGCGTGAAGTCCTCCTGCGAGGTGTCCTCGGCCTTGAAGGGGGAGTCCCAGGAGGCTGCGAAGAGCAAGGCGTTCTGCACCACCAGGCGGGTGTCCTTGGTGATGGTGATGCCGCTGTTCGGGATGAGGCCGGCCGTGTTGCGCGAGGCCCAGGCATCGAGGTTCTTCTTCATCGAGTCCACCTCGATCTGCTCGATCTCGGCGGAGAACCAGCGCAGCACCGTGTCGAGGTAGGTCTGCTTGACCTTGATGTCCTTCTCATCGGCGATGAGGACATGGTTGGCCAGGTGGGCGAGCGGCTTGTCAGGGACCTTGTCCGGGTCGAATCCCTTGAGCTCGCCGTCGTAGCGGTTCAAGGAGCTCTGGATGGCCGACCAGGCGCGGTCGCGGTCCTCCCCCGAGAGCCCCAGGAGCGCGTCATAGCCCTGGGTAGTGGCATCCGTGGCGCCGTCGGCCAGGATCGCCAGGACAAGGGCGAGGCTGAGTGGGGAGGCCATCGCCGTCGTCGTCGAGTCCGCCTTGAGGTAGTGGGTCAGGAGCTTTCCGCCGAGCTGGTCGCAGGCGGTAGCGGCCTTGGCCACCTCGGGGGCGACCTCGGAGGGGCTGATCGTCTCATGGGTGGCCTTGGAGGTCAGCTGCTTACCGGACGCGGAGGAGCACGCGCCTAGCATCACTGCGGCCGTGGGCGCCAGGGCGGCCAACGCCAGCAGCCGGCGGCGGGCCAGGCCACCGCGGTCGGAGCCGGGCAGTCGCATGGGTTCGGGCGGAGTCATGAAGCCAGGCTAAGGAACCCACCGGAACCTGTCAGTGACTTGGCGGGGACCGGGCATGGGGGAGCCATCCCCGGTCGGTTGCCGACAGGTACCCGCCGCGCCGCCGCCGGCGATCGCTCGACCGGCGGGAATCGCCCGGATCACTGTGATGCGTTGTCCCACCGGGATGGGCCGCCTCGAAGGAGGCCCAAGAGTAGGCTTCCGACCAAGGTCCCACGACGCCCCCGCAGGTGCTGTTGCTCCGACCTCGTTCTCGCCCCCGCGCCTGCCCGGTATTCACCTCGCCCTCAAGGAAGGTCACTCATGGTCGAGTCCGCCGCTCCCGTTGAGCACGTCTTCGCCGCTGACGAGCTCTTCTTCTCCACCACGGACTCCCGCGGCCGCATCCGCCGTGCCAACTCCACCTTCATGCGCCTGTCGGGCTACCCGCGCGGTGCCCTGGTGGGGCGGGCCCACAACGTCGTGCGGCACGCGGACATGCCCGCCGGCCTGTTCCGCAGCATCTGGGACGCCATCGAGGAGGGCCGGGCCGCCAGCGCCTACATCACCAACCGCTCCTCCGACGACGGTCACTACCGCGTCTTCGCCACGATCGTGCCCTCCGGCTCCGGCTACTGTCCGTGCGCACGCTGCCGATGCTCACCGACCTGCGCGACCAGGTCGAGGCCGCTTACGCCCGGGTCCGCGACGTCGAGGAGGCCTCGGCCGCGGCCGGCTCGACCCGCCGCGAGGTGGCCGCCGCCGGACAGGCCGCCCTCCAGGCCGAGCTGCAGGCCCTGGGGTACGCCGACGCCATCGACTTCACCCGCCGGGTGCTGGTCGCTGAGGTCGGGGCGCTTCTGGCTCACGGCGTCGGTATCCCCGACAGTCCGCAGGCCGAGGGCCCCGTGGCTCGGATCCTGGCCGCTATGAGCCGGATCGAGTCCGAGACCGCCGGGCTCGTCGGTATCCTCCAGGAGGGTCAGCGGCTCGTCGACCTCCTGGGCCGGCGGGCCGGCGAGATCGAGGCACTCTCCTCCCGTCTGAGCGCCCTGCGCGAGGCCATGCGGGCCATCGGTGCCGATACGGCGGTCCTCGGGACCGGCGCCCGGACCGACGACGTCGCCCAGCGCTGCCAGCAGGTTGACGCCCTCATCCTGGAGTGCTCCGAGCAGCTCCACCCGTTGTGCGGCCAGATCGAGGCACTGAGCGGCGACCTGGACTCGGTGAGCTTCCGCGTCGCCCTGGCCCGCCTGCACAACCTGGCTGCCGGGATCTTCGCCCTCCAGATCATCGAGGGTCAGGACGAGGTCGATGCCAATGACGCCGTGGGCGGCCTCAAGGAGCTGTGCACGGCACTGAGCGACGGCGCCAGCACCCTGACTGAGCGTGTGGCCCTGCTGGACGCGCGCCGCGAGCTCGTGGGCGGCGAGCTGGACGTCGTGGCCGAGGATCTTGGCGTCATCCAGGGGCCGATCCTCGAGCTGGTCGAGGCGGCCACGGTCGCCGGCGCCGCGTCGGCCGACTCCGTGACCACCGCACGCACCCTGGCCGGCGAGGGCTTCGCCGAGGCCCGGGACCTGGCGGACCTGGCCGTGCGTGTGCGCGACTTCGAGGTCCCCTACGAGGCCGAGGCCATCAACCGCTGCCTGGACGACGTGCGCGCCGCCCTGAGCGAGCTCGAGTAGCCGGGGCCGGGGTCCCGCCTCGGGCCTCGTTCCCCGCGAGCTAGCCGCGGGCCAGCTCGACGAGCACCTCGGCGTGGTCGGTGTGCGGGAACATATCGAACAGGCGGGCACGCACCACCCGCATCGAGGGCAGGTGCGCCAGGTCCGTGGCCAGCGTGCGGGGATTGCACGAGGAGTAGAGCACCCGCTCCACACCGGAGGCCTCAATCCGAGTGGACAGCTGCTCCCCGATCCCGCGCCGGGGCGGATTGACCACGAGCAGGTCCGGGCGCTCGGCCTCGACCTCCCCGGGGGTGCTGCCGTCAGGGTCGGCCGGGTCCAGGACGCGGGCGTCACCGGCCTCGAAGCGCACAAGGTCAGGATCCAGGCCCATGAGGGCGGCGGCATCGCGCGCGCCGTCGATGGCCGGGGCCGAGACCTCCACACCCAGCACCCTGCGGCCAGGAGCCGCCAGGGCCAGGGCGAACCCACCGACCCCGCAGAACAGGTCCCACACCCGCGCCGGCTCGGACTCCTCGGCCCAGGATCGAGCGGTGGCGTAGAGCGCCTCGGCCACGGCCGTGTTGGTCTGGAAGAAGGAACGCGTGGGCAGGTAGAGCGGCAGCTCGACGTCGTCCGTGCACCGGCCGGTCCGGCTGCTGCCGTCCGGCGACGGTAGGCGCAGGCGCATGAGGAGGCGGTCCTCCTCGGTCAGGACGATCTCCTCGGGCCCCTCGATGACGGCCTGGTGGACGCCCTGGATGTTGACACTGACCACCGCCAGCTGAGGCAGGGACCGGCGCAGATCCGGCAGGGCTGCATGCAGCCGCTCCAGATGCCGCCGGGAGCGCAGGACGAAGCGCACCATGAGGTCGTCGTCGGGCGAGGCGGTCACCAGGACGTGCTTGAGATCGCCGCGGCGGGCGGGCACGTCGTAGGGGCGCAGGCCCAGGTCGGTGATGAGGTCGGCCAGGACCGGCAGGGCCGCCTCGATCGCAGGCACGTGCAGCGGGCAGGAGCGCAGGTCGACGCCGTGGCCGGCGCCGTCGAGGATCCCCAGGGTGGGGCGGGCCGTGGTACCGGCCACCGCCATCTTCGCCTTGTTGCGGAAGCGCTTCGAGGCGCTCGGGGCCGGAGGCCGCCACAGGTCGGCCGGGACGTGCTCGGCCAGCAGGGAGGAGACGCGCGACTGCTTGACGTCCAGCTGGTCCGGCAGCGGCACAGACAGGTGGGGACAGGAGCGGCAGGTGCCGGCGTCGTGGAGGATGCACGACGGCGCCTGTGGCGCGGTCACCGACATGTCTCCTCCCGGTGGTGAGCTCGTTACCGGGCCGTGGGGTGGTTTTGAGACAGGAGCGTGCCGGGCCCCGGACGGCTGCTGCCAATGAGCGGAGCCGCTTGTCGGACTCGAACCGACGACCTGCTGTTTACAAGACAGCTGCTCTACCAACTGAGCTAAAGCGGCGTGCGGCCTGCCAGGCGGCCGCAGGTGCGTGGGACAGTCTGGCACAGACCGCCCCGGTGCGGGAAACCGAGGGGACGGACCCGCTGCGGGGTTACTTAGTCGGCTGCTGGGATGGCTGCTGAGTGGACTGCTGGCTGGGCTGGGCAGTCGGTGTGGAGCCGGTGACGAGCTCGGTCAGGGAGGTCGGCGACTGGAGCTTGCCCAGGTCGATCTGCTCTCCCTTGAAGAACACGGACGGGGTGCCCTGGAGGTCCCTGTCGGCGAAGGCCTTGTCACCCAGCTCGACCCACTTCTTGTACTTGTCAGAGTCGACGGCGGACTGGAACTTGTCAGACACCTTGGTGGGAACGCCGACCTTGGTGGCGGCGGCGACAAGGCTCTTCACCGTCATGATGCTCTGGTTCTTGGTCTGGAGCACCTGGGAGAAGATCTCGAAGGCGGCTCCGTGGAAGCTCAGCGACTGAGCCGGGGCCTCGTCGAGAACCACGCCCATGGTGTTCATGACCACGCTGGTCCATTGCTGCTTGAGGAGCTTGCAGGGGTGGAGGGCCAAGGTGATCTTCTTGTCGCTCAGGAGCTGGTTGATCTCCTGGGTGTGAACTCCCTCGAACTGGGCGCAGTGCGAGCAGGAGTAGTCGAAGTAGATGTCCAGGACGGGGGCGGATGCTGCGACGGTGTCGAGTGTGGCGCCGTCCCCGTAGGTCCAGGAGGCGTCGGCCAGGACCTGCTTAGGGACGCCGCCCTGGTTCGCCTTCGTGGTGGCCAGGCCCTTGCCGGCCTCCGGGAACTCCTTCCGGTTCCGGTTGACCGCCAGATAACCCAGGTAGCCGAGCCCGCCGCCCAGGGCGACGCCTCCCACTCCGATGAAGCTGCGGCGGGCAATCGTGTTGCGGCGCGCACGGCGCTCCTCGGCCTCTCGCAGCTCCTTGGCCTTGAGGCGTGCGGCCTCGCGGCGCTGGGCCTTGGTCGGGCGGGGCTGGTTAGTGGACACGCGGTGCTCCTTGTGGTGCGGGTGCGAGCGGACAACGAGGTGGCTGAACCGTCAACGAATCATGGTTGTACCAGTGCCATTCTGCCCGACGATCATGTGGGAAACCACGTCCGGTGTCTGCCGGTGGCTGATTGTGACGCATCGGTCGTCGTCGGCCGGGCGCCCGGTTCGGTGTTCAGGCAGAATTCGGACGGAATCAGACCGCGTGGTCCGGAGTCGCCCGGGCAGAGAGGAGTGTCAAACATGATGGATGGCCCGATGGAAGAATCGATGGAGCTGCTCCAGACCATGTCCACTGACTGGGGCAACTGGATGCAGTCCGTGGACGCCCAAGAGATCGTGGTGGAGGTCGAGGGCGTGGGGACGCGCGCTGCCGTCACGAGCCGTGTGCTCAGGCCTCGTGGTGTTCTGCGCCGGGCTCAGTGGGCCGAGAATGAGATGCCTGTCGAGCTGGTCCGTGAGGCCGTCCGCCTGCGGGCGTTCATGGCTCACCCACGTGGTGGGACCTGGACATGGGCGGCGTTGTCCATGAAGAGCAGCGAGGGCTACAAGCTCGTCTCCGACTTCGACTACGACCGCGAGCCGGTCCTCGACCCGCCGTACACGGCGGAGGACTGCGCCAAGGAGCTGGAGGTCTTCCCCCCGAGACCCCGAGGCGATCCCCGACTGGATGAAGATCGGGGCTTGGGTCCTGCCGCCGTGGAAACAGGGAGGAGCAAACTGATGTCAGGTATTCAGGATAACCAGGGTAATCCGATTGCGTTGAAATTTGAGGGGTTGTTGCGTGGCTGGCTGGTTGAGGAGGGTGGGGCCCGGGTCGATATTGATTATCAGGCGATCCACCGGACGGGCCGTGTGAAGGTGTGGCTGACGCGCGGAGAAGAACGAAAGTCTGTTCATCTCCCTCGTGAGGTGAGCTTCGCGATGCATGATATTCGTGGTTCTCAGGCGGATCCGCATCGGGGTGCGTGGTTGTGGTCGCATTTCTGGATGGAGGCTTCTGATGGGGTGTTGCATCAGGAGGCGGACTGGATGCGTGAACCGGTTATTAGTGCACGGCCGATTGGTGGTGCGGATGCGGTTGTTGAGCTGGAGTACTATCCGCGGGATCCGGAGTGGATTCCGGAGTGGATGGCAGCCAAGATAGCGGCGTATCGTGAGGAGGAGGCCCGGGAGCGTCAGAAGGCCGATGCTGAGGCTGCCCAGGCTGAGGGCAATGGCGCTGGTGAGTGAGTTGCTGGCGTGAGTGAGGTGCGGGAGCCGGAGGCTGTAGCGTCCTCGGGTGGTTACTACACGATGCTGGAGTCGGCCCCGGAGGTCGACCCGGCGAGACGATCCGTGTCGGGACCAGTGGCTGGGTATGGGGCCTTCCCTGCGCCTGGGGCTCCGGGTGCGCCGGTTTCCGGGGTGGTGTCTGCACCGATGATGGCTCCGGCACCTGCCAAGGTACGTGCTCCGTCGGGTGCTGAGGCCTGGGGTGCGGGGCTGTTCAGGTTGCTGGTGTTTGTGCCGGGCTTCAATGCGCTGCTGGCTGCGGTGGCGATGATCGTGATTGGCCTGTGGGACAAGAAGGATCTGCGTGAGCCGGCTCGGACGAATCGTCGTCGGGCGGCGAGCTGGGGGCTGACGCTGCTGCTGGTGGAGGTGGCCCTGATAGTGATCCAGATCGCCGTGGTCTCCATTGCGAACGACGTTGATGAGTCGCCGTCTTTCATTCCGTGGGGCACCCCGATCATCATGGCGCTGGTCATGGTCGGGGTCCACGTGCTGGTGTGCTCCGTCCAAGCGATCCGGGCCTACCGCGGCAAAACCACCCGCTTCGGGAGGCATCCCCTTCTTCCACTGACCGTTAGGTGGTGGTGGGTGTGTCGTTGAGCGTCTTGCTGTTACGATGGGGTGCGGCATGTGGAGACAAATTCCGGAGCAATGACGGGCGAATACAATCCGGATCTGCGTCAGCCGTATCCGAATGCGACCTACACGGTGGATGGGAAGTTCCACTACACGACCGATGACTGGGCGCGGACGGTGCGCCTGGAGGTCGACAGGCTTGACAAGGTTGGTGAGGCATTCCGGTGTCGGTCAGATTCAGTACAGGGACACGTCAAGGACTACGGTAACGAACTAGCCTCGGAGTATGACGCGACGTATAACGGCGGTCATGTTGCCGGTGCGCGGTCTGGTGGTCCGTCGGAGGAGATCAACACGGTGACTATGCTGGAGGAGGTCAACCAGTACCTGGTCGACAGTCAGCTGGAGTCGTACAAGATGTTCGAGGAGGATATTGCTGCTAATCCGGAGAACTTCAGGAACCTCGTGGTGGAGTTCAAGTACCCCGAGCCCGCAGGCCCGGAGTTCACTCCCGCCGACAAAGTGCCCACAAAGTTCATAGCAGCCTGGAACGACGCGAGTGGAAAGTCCATGCGTCGTCGGTTTGAGAACGTGCCGGCAGGAAAGGGAGGTCAGTGGTGTCGCTAAATGAGGTTGGAGATTTTGATGTGTGCCGGAAGGTTGAGAGACTTCTGGGGGAGTGGCTCGCTGAAAGTGGTGGCTCTCGTATTGACACGCATTACAATGCTATTCATTTGACCGGGGAAGTTGAGCACTGGTTAACTATGGATGGGCAGCAGGAGTCTGTTCGTCTTCCTAGCAAAGTTAATTTTGCGATGGATGATCTCCGTCGGGTTCAGGTGGATCCGTGTCGGGGTGCGTGGTTGTGGTCGCATTTGTGGATGGAGGCTGCTGAGGGGGGTGTTGCATCAGGAGTGTGACTGGATGCGTGAGCCGGTGATTGGTAGTGACCCGGTGGGTGATGGGGATGCTGCGTTTGAGCTGGATCAGTTTCCTCGGGATCCGCAGTGGGTTCCGGAGTGGATGGCGGTCAAGGCTGCTGCGTATCACAAGGAGGTCGAGAGGCGGGAGCGTCGTCGTCAGCGGGATCGTGAGCGTCGGGCTAGGAAGAAGGGTGAGGCGGCAGGGGCTGCCGAGGTGACGGGGGAGCGGTCTGGCTCGGATGCCTCCGGCCAGGTCGATGAGTAGAGGGGGTGGGGTGTCTTCGGGTGGCTGCTACACGGTGCTATCAGAAGCGCTGGAGGCTGACCCGGCGAGACGGTCCGTCCCTGGTGAGTGGCCGGCTCGGCGCCTGGGACTTGCCGTGGTTATTGTCAGTAGAGGTGGCGCAGATGCACTTGAGCGGGAAGCTTAGTTTCCAGCGAATGGTGCCATGCTGGGATTCGGCATCGCCCCGGCGAGACTCATCAGGAGCAGAACGACTCCGGCGACGATCAGTCCCACCACCATACGTTTCTGCCGCGATCGCTGGGAACGATCATGTTGATGATATGGGCGCCGCCTCTTCGGGTTGCGGCACCCCATGGTGCCATCCACAGGATGAAGAGGTAGGTGGAAGCCTCGATCAGGAAGAAGATGACGAAACGGGTGAGCAAATACATTGAACCGAAAACCGGGGAGCTGTCCTCCATTATTCCAGACCTCTGGAAAACGACTAAGATGATGGCGGCGGCTCCCAGTGCCAGAATAAAAGCGAAGCCCACGGACAGCATCGAGCGCAATAAATACCATGGGGTCGCCGCCCACATGCGGGAGGTGTCGGCCGACGAGGCGGCGCCGCGCTGGAGCCGGTTCCAGCGTCGAGCATCCTGAGCACGCCCCACAGTGCCGGCAACCACGGTCAGAAGCGCCGTAATGATCGCCAACCACCCCGGTCTTGAGAAGCTCGCGGCGGACAGCGCGAACCATAGGGCCACCATCACCTTCGGGTGGCGCTCCGGCTCACGTGCCCACTCGGGCAGGTCACCTGCTCGGGCAGAATCGCTGAACCGACGAATCTGTGACGGCTGGGGACCGGTCGCCATGGGACCCGCCATCGCGCCGGCCGTGGGCATCGCCGTCAGGGGGGGCAGCAGGTTGGGCGTAGCCGGTCGGAGAAGCTGTCGGCTGGCTTCCCGAATAGGGGAACATCGGCACCTGCCCGGACGGCGCGGGGCGAGGATAGGCCCCTGACGGTGCTACGGGAGCGGGGCCCCCGACGCCGTACTGCATCGACTGCGCCGATCCCATCGGCATTGAGGGGCCGTTGTGGTACCACGACCGAGGTGGAATGGCGGGCGGGGGCTGAACCGATGCCGCAGATGACGCCGACGGGGCGCTGTAGCCGTACCCACCCTCGGCGCCGGAGGGCGCGGAGACGGGGCTGCCGTAGGCGGCCGGGGAGGCCGAGGCCGCGCTGCGAGCGTCATAAGGGGCCCCCCTGAACCGAGCCGTACCCCGACGAGGACCCGTAGCCCGAGCCCGGCGTGACGCCGTAGCCCGGGACGAAGGTGCTGGTGCTCGTCTCCGACTCCTCGGGACCGGGATCAGTCTCCTCCGGCCCCAGAAGCCGGTCGACGGCCTCCTGGCCGGTGCCGCCCTCGGCGATCTCATCGAGCACCTCCAACAGGCCGTCCGGGCCCAGGCGATTCTCCACCTCCGGGGCCAGTGCCGCCGTGAAGGCGCGCGCCAGCGCCGGATTCTCCTGCTCCAGGTTCCCCAGCTCCGGGGTGCCCGCGTAGACGCGCCGGAAGACCACCTGCCAGGCCCCCGAACCGAAGGGTGCCAGTCCGGTGACGGTGAACAGAAGCACGCCCGCGCAGGCGTACCAGTCGACGTCGGCGGTCGGCTCCCCTCCGTCGAGCATCTCCGGGGGGGATGAAGCCCGGCGTGCCCGTGACCTGACCGGTCTGGGTGAGTCGGACGTCGTCGGCCACCTGGGCGATGCCGAAGTCGATGAGAACCGGCCCCTGCGCGCCGAGCATGACGTTGGAGGGCTTGAGGTCGCGATGGATGACCCCGGCGGAGTGGACCGCGCGCAGCGAGTCGACCAGGCCGTGAGCCAGGTCGGCGAGGTCCCGGGCGTCGGTGGTCAGGTCGTAGACGCCCTCGTGCTCCACCTCGTGCTGGAGGGTGGGACCCTCGACGAGCTCGGTGATGACGAAGGTGATGCCCAGAGAGCCGTCCCCGGTCTCGATGTCCAGGATGCGGGCCACCCGGGTGTCCCTCACCCGGGCCAGGACGCTGGCCTCACGGTCCAGACGACGCCGGGCCGTGGGATCCGCGGCGATCTGGGGGTGAAGGATCTTCATGGCCACGTGGCGGCCGCCCTCGTCGGTGGCCTCCCAGACCACACCCATTCCTCCGGCGCCCAGGCGACGCAGAAGCCGGTAGCCCCCCACCAGGGTGCCTGCGCGCAATTTGTTCAGGGTGACCGGTTCGCCCGGGTGCGCGTCGAAGTTCTGCGTCATGGCCCCCACAGTACCGGGCTGTTTCGGCTCGCGGGCACCTCGGCTCTGTGTGGCTCTTCGCCCGACTGTGGGCCATGTCGCGGGAGAAAGCCCAGTACTGGAGCCGCTTTCTCGGCAGTGGGGAGTGCGCCGTCGTCGCCGGGGATGGGGAGGTCTACACCGAACAGGCATGGCCCTGGGGCGGCACTGCCAGAGAGGATCACGCTGAAAGTTCACTGAGAATCGCTGGTCAAAGCGGGGAACCTGTGCCAAGATGAGCCCGTCCACGGTCGAATGGCTGACCGGGACACGTGTCAATGCGGACACGCATCGGCACCTTTCACGACGGATCGTCCGGCACGTACCTGCCGGTGAAGGGAAGCACCACCCATGGCAACTGTTACTTTCGAGAACGCCACGCGTATTTACCCGGGCAATGACCGCCCCAGTGTGGACGCTCTCAACCTCGAGATCGCCGATGGCGAGTTCCTCGTCCTCGTTGGCCCCTCCGGCTGCGGTAAGTCCACCTCCCTGCGCATGCTCGCTGGTCTAGAGGACGTCAACGCCGGTCGTATCCTTATTGGTGACCGCGACGTCACCGACGTTCAGCCCAAGGACCGTGACATTGCCATGGTCTTCCAGAACTACGCGCTCTACCCGCACATGACCGTCCACGACAACATGGGCTTCGCCCTGAAGATCGCGGGCACCCCCAAGGCCGAGATCGACAAGCGCGTGCGTGAGGCCGCCGAGATCCTGGGCCTGACCGAGTACCTGGACCGCAAGCCCAAGGCGCTCTCGGGTGGTCAGCGTCAGCGTGTGGCCATGGGGCGCGCCATCGTGCGCAAGCCCAAGGTCTTCCTCATGGACGAGCCGCTGTCCAACCTGGACGCCAAGCTCCGTGTCCAGACCCGTACCCAGATCGCCTCGCTCCAGCGCTCGCTGGGCGTCACCACGGTCTACGTCACCCACGACCAGACCGAGGCCCTCACCATGGGGGACCGCATCGCGGTCCTCAAGGACGGCGTGCTCCAGCAGGTCGGCACCCCGCGCGAGATGTACGACCACCCCGCCAACGAGTTCGTCGCCGGCTTCATCGGCTCGCCGGCCATGAACCTGGGGCAGTTCACGGTCAAGGGCGACGTCGCCACCGTCGGCGCCGCCAAGATCCAGCTGTCCAAGGCGACCCTGGACGCCATCACCCCCGAGGACGGCGGCAAGGTGACCATCGGGTTCCGGCCCGAGTCGCTCGACGTCGTCTCCGCCCAGGACGAGCACTCCATCCCGGTGCGCCTGTCCTTCGTCGAGGAGCTGGGCTCCGACGCCTACATCTACGGCGAGCTCGTGGGTGCTGAGGACTCCGAGGCCAAGCTCGGATCCGGTGAGGACTCCAGCCAGATCATCGTGCGCGTGCCTCCGCGCACCGCCCCCGAGCCGGGCGAGACCGTCTACGTGCGGATCCGCCCCGGTCAGGAGCACATCTTCTCCGCCTCCACAGGCAAGCGCCTGCCCGCCTGAGGATGCTGAGTACGACGGCGCCGTTCCCCTGCCCGGGAGCGGCGCCGTCGTCGCGCTCACCGAGGCGGGGCCGAGTCGCGCCGGCCGGAGTGATCTGGCGGGCCGGAGGGCGGCGGTGCAGCGTCGTGGGAATACCGGACCGCGAACGTCTGCCGCGCGGTGAGAACCGGATCGTTCTCGACGGCTTTGAAGGTGTGGGCCGCTACTCACACTTTGAAAGGCGAAGAGGGCCCTGGCCTGAAAGAATAAAGACATGCCCCAGTCCATGAAGATCACGGCAGCGACGATTGACCCGGCGCTGCTCGACCTCCCTTTGGGAGACGGCCCTGGAGGAGTGGCCCACCGAGGTCCTCGCCGCGCTGCCCCGTGGTCTGTCCCGCCACATCGTGCGCTTCGTCAACCTCTCCGAGCGCGTTATCGCCGTCAAGGAGATCGGCGAGTCCGTGGCGTACCGTGAGTACGAGCTCCTGCGGGACCTGGTCCGGCTGGAGGCGCCCTGCGTGCAGCCGACGGCGGTCATCACCGGCCGGCGCAGCGTCAGCGGGGAGGAGCTCAACTCGGTGCTCATCACCGAGCACCTGTCCTACTCCCTGCCCTACCGGGCCCTGTTCAGCCAGTACATGCGCCCCGAGACCGCCACGCGTCTCATCGACGCGCTCGCCGTGCTGCTGGTGCGCCTGCACCTGCTGGGCTTCTACTGGGGGGGACGTGTCACTGTCCAACACGCTGTTCCGCCGCGACGCGGGCGCCTTTGCCGCCTACCTCGTGGACGCCGAGACCGGCGAGCTCCACCCTGAGGGGCTCACCGACGGCAAGCGCCTCTACGACATCGATATCGCCCGCACCAACATCATCGGCGAGCTCATGGACCTGCAGGCCGGTGCGCTGCTGGAGCCGAGCGTGGACACCATCGAGGTGGGGGACCGGATCGTCAGCCGGTACACCGAGCTGTGGGACGTCCTCACCGCGGAGGAGTCCTTCTCCCTGGACGAGCGCTGGCGCCTGCGCCGCCGCGTCCAGAAGCTCAACGAGCTGGGCTACGACGTCGCCGAGCTGACCATGGACACGGACTCTCAGGGCAACCACATCACCATCCAGCCCAAGGTCGTCGACGCCGGCCACTACCACCGGCAGGTGATGAGGCTGACCGGCCTGGACGTCCAGGAGCGCCAGGGCCAGCGCATGCTCAACGACCTGGAGGCCTACCGGGCCATGTCCGACGCAGCGACGACCCCATCGAGCTCGTGGCCCATGCCTGGCTGGCGGAGGTCTTCGAGCCCACCATTCACTCGGTCCCCGTCGAGATGCGCCGCAAGCTCGAGCCTGCGGAGATCTTCCACGAGATCCTCGAGCACCGCTGGTACATGTCCGAGGCCCAGGACCGCTACGTCACCACCCAGGAGGCGGTGGACGACTACGTGGCCACGGTGCTGCCCCAGCACCGCGATGAGCGCGCCTACCTCGGAGTCGGGGACACCCAGGAGATGGAGGCGATCGCCGTCGACGACGTCGAGGAGCCGCTGCCCGAGGACGACGCCGAGTTCGCCGCCCGCGACGAGCAGACCCTGGCCGACTACGCCGCCAACCCCTTCGGCTTCACCGCTGGCATGAAGTTCAAGGGGGAGTAGGGCACGCCGCAGACTGTGCGGCGGCGGCGTCGGCGCCGGTGGTGTCCGCCCGGTTGATAGTCTGATCTCGATCAGATGAGGCGATGAAGAAGGGCCGTGAAGGGGACATGAGCGAGGAGGTGCCCGCATTCCAGGCCTACCTGGGGCGACACCGGAGAACAGCGCCTTCATCGACCTGTACTACGACCCCGCCGTCACCTTCATCTGGGGCAATACCTTGTCCTTCTCGATCAACGACGGGCAGATGCGTCTGTCAGCGGGTCAGTCCGTGAGGATCGCGGTGCCGCCGGGGCTGGTGCGGGTCGTCGTGCAGGTCCTCGCCCTATCCTTCATCACCCCGAAGCCGCAGCTCGATTTCGTGGTGTATCCCGGCCAGGTGGTGCCAGTGTTCTACCGGGCCTCCCGTTTCAAAAACAACCCGGGCTCGTTGACATTCCAGAGGCTCGAAGGGCTCTCGCCCTCCGAGCGGAACGATCTCACCACCATGAAGATCATGTTCGCCGTCATTCTTGGCATGATGATCTTAACGACCATCCCCATCGCGCTGATGTTCTGGTTCATGAACAGTCTGGGAGCCCCGTAGCCGGCTGATGCCAGCGAGACCTCGGTAATGGCGTCCACCAGCAGGAAGGCGCCTACGGCCACCACCCCGCCCGGGTGGTGCCGGTGATCTACCGGGCCTCCATCCTCCGGGGCAATAGCCCAACGGTGCGCAGTACACGTCGAGCCCGCCAGGGTGAGTGTGCCTGCCTCCACCGTCGATCCTGTCGGCTAGAGGCGGCGCCGTTCTTGTAGCCACTGCGCGTAAGTGGGACCCGCTGCAGGGACGTCGTCGCCGGGAACCAGTGCGCCGCGACGGAAGGCGAGTCCCCACCCGGTGGGAACCACCAGGGGAACCGGCCTCGCCGTGAGGCTTGGCAGCTGTGCGGTCATCTCCCACAGCGTCATGACCTCCGGTCCTGCGACCTGGTAGGTCTGGCCGTCGGCCTCACTCAGGACTGCCCGGGCCACCGTCTCGGCGACGGAATCGAGGCTGACCGGCCGCATCCTCATCGAGGGAACGAGTGAGATGGGGCCGTAGCGCATGCGCTCCATGTTCTGCTCGGCGAACTCGAACCACTGGGTCGAGCGAACCAGTGACATGCGCTTGCTCGACTCGCGAGCAAGCCGCTCCTGCGCGCACTTGCCCGCGAAGTAGCCGTAGCCCTGCACCTCCGGAAGGTCGCAGTTGACGATCGACAGCAGCACGTGCCTGGCGCCCAGGGCGTTCGCGGCCGCCGACACGGCACGGGTCGAGCGTGTGAAGAACTCGGTGGCGACCCTCTTGCTGGTGGTGAACCGTCCGGTGGCCTCCACAATGACGTCGGCGCCGGACAATGCGGCAGCCCCGTCGTCGTGCAGGACGTCGAAGCCGGTACGGCGCGAGTGCAGCGTCACCTGTGCCCGGTCGCCTGCAGGGCTCGCTTGATGGCCTTCCCTGAGTCACCTGCTCCGACAACTGCCACCTTCACTGCGGTCGCCTCCTCATGGCCCGATCTGGCCGTCGTGTTAGATCTCTACGATCATAGAGTGCTCTATGATCGTAGAGGTCCATGTGGTCGGAAGGCAAGGAGCAGGCACGATGGGGCGCAGGGAGCAAATTGGTGACGCCGGGGTCGGGCTCATCGCGCGTGACGGGGTGCATGCCCTCACTCATCTGCAGGTCGACACGGAGGCGGGACTGCCCCGCGGGTCGACCTCCTACTACGCCCGGACTCGCCGTGATCTGCTGGCGCTCGTGGTCAACCGCCTCTCCGAGGGCTCACAGGCTGACATCAACGACCTTGAGATCCCCGCGTCCGTCAGCCGGCAGGAGGCCGCCGAGATCGTCGTCGGCATCCTGGAGCATATGGCGCGGCGTGCGGACGCCCAGGCCGCGCGTGGGGCTTTGCTGTTCGAGCTGCGCGACGACGTCGAGCTCCGGGAGCTGCTCACAGCGGAAGCGCCGGTCAGGCGGCCTCTGACGCGTCTGGCCGAGCGGATACTCGTTGCCGCGGGTGTCAACCAGGCCTCTGCTCACGCTCCCGACCTGGTGGGGCTGGTGGACGCCCTGCTCATGTACCAGGCGGCCAAGGCGGCACCCGTGGACGCCCGCAAGGTGCTGAGGGCCTACCTCGAGGGGCTTGGCTGACCGGCCCGCTCTGCGGCGTGACGCTTCTAGGCGCCGAGCTCCTCGGCGACCAGGGCCATCTCCTCATCGGCGCGGCGACGCAGCTCGCGGTGACGTGTCCAGGATGCCAGCGAGACCTCGGTAATGGCGTCCACCAGCAGGAAGGCGCCCACGGCCGCCACCCCGCCCGGGATGTGCCCGGTCGAGCGGCGACGGCGCACGGCGGCCCCCAGGAGCGCGCCGCCCAGGCCCGCCTCGAGCAGCGCGGCGCCCCGCACCGCCCACGGCTTGTCCGTCACGGTGCGCACATAGCCCTGCCAGAAGGCTGAGCCCGGGGTGGAGGGATCGGCCAGCAGCAGACCCACGCTGCGACCCACGGCGTTGGACAGCCCGCGCGGCTCGTGCACGACGACGCCGGGAACCTCCACCGGCGCCAGGCGGCCGGTGAGGACCTCCAGCACCCAGTCGGGCAGGCCCAGTGCCTGAAGCATCGCGGCGAAACCGTCGGTACCGGGCTGGACGATGGCGGCGGCAGCGGCCTCCAGGTCCGCGCCCGGGACGGTGTCGACGATCCCCGAGGCATCGGTCAGATCCGCCAGGAGCTCGTCGACCAGGGACCTCAGAGCCGGGCCGGGCTCCTCGACCCCGCCCCACACGTAGTGCGAGGTCATGCCCCAGGAGAAGACGGCGTCGTCCTCCGGGTCCCCCGTGGGGATGGCGCGGATGGACATGTCCTCGGCGTCGGAGGTCAGGACCAGGGCCGGCAGCGACTCCTCGTCCCAGCCGAAGGTGCCCAGGTCCGTGCCCTCACCGGAGTACATGACGATGCGGCGGTCCAGGTTCGGCGCCGAGGCCACCGCCAGCGGACGCTCCAGGAGCGTGGCCTGCAGCGGCACCATGTAGGCGCTCATCGGGGAGATCACCACGGTGCGGGCGCTGGCCGAGCCGTGGTGGGTGATCGTGGGCAGCTCGACGTCGTCGGGCAGGGCGTTGAAGGTGGCCGGGCCCACGGCGACGTCGGCCGTGAACTCCCGGGCCAGGGACTCCACCAGCTCGCTGACGCGCGGGCCGGGAACGACGCCCCCGCGCGAGGGCGGCGTCACCGCGACCCGGCCCTCGACGTCGGTCATGAGGGTCAGGCTGAGCAGGTGGGTGGTGGCCGGGAACCACTCCAGGCGCACGACCACCCCGCGCGCGGCGAAGGCGTCGGCGACGGCCTCCGGCGTCGTGCCCGGCGCGATGAGCACGCCGTCGGTGCGGTTCCAGCGCTGCGAAGCGTCCTGGGCCATGGGGACCTCCTGTGAATCGGATGCGGCCCATTGTGTCAGCAACGGGGCCTTCATGGGGAAGTGTATGAGTGATACCGGGCGCTGATGGAAGGATCGGCCGGGGCCTGTCAGCTGTCGCCGGCGGCCCGACGCCGCAGGCGGTCGACCTCGTAGAGGCTGATACCCGTGGCCACGGCGGCGTTGAGGGACTCCACGCTGCGGCTGATCGGTACCGAGGCCAGCACGTCGCAGGTCTCGCGCACCAGGCGGGACAGACCCGCGCCCTCCGCGCCGGTGACCAGCACCAGGGGGGAGTCGGCCAGGGTGAGGTCCTCGATGTCGGTGCTGCCCGAGCCGTCCAGGCCGACGACGAAGCAGCCCTCCTTCTTCAGCTGCTCCAGGGCGCGCACGAGGTTCGTCTCGCGGGCCACGCGCACCCGGGCGGCGGCGCCGGCCGAGACCTTCCAGACGGTGGCGTTGACGCCCACCGAGCGGCGCTCGGGGATGATGACGCCGTCGGCCCCGAAGGCCCCGGCGCTGCGCAGGACCGCGCCGAGGTTGTGGGGGTCGGTCACCTGGTCCAGGGCCACGAGCAGCGGCGTGCGGCCCAGCGAGCGGGCGCGCTCGAGCAGGTCGCGGGCGGTGGTGTACTCGTAGGCGGGCACCTCGATGGCCACGCCCTGGTGGGCGGCGGAGTCGGTCAGGGCGTCCAGGTCCAGCTTGGTGGTCTCCAGCACCGGGGCGCCCAGCAGGGCGGCGCGGCGCACGACGGCGCCCAGGCGCTCGTCGGACTGGGCGGAGACCGCCATGAAGACCCTCGTGATGGGCACTGAGGCGTAGGCGGCCTCGGCCACCGCGTTGCGTCCGCACAGGATCTCGTGGCCCTCGGGCACGTCGAAGCGGCGCTTGAGCTTCTCGAGCTGCTTGGCCCGGGTGGGCTGGGCGGCACGGGCCTCGGCGCGGGCCTTCGCCCGGGCCTTGGGGTGGCCGACGCGGTTCTCCGCGCGCGGAGTGGGGCCCTTGCCCTCCAGGCCCTTGCGGCGCTGGCCGCCGGAGCCCTTCGTAGGGCCCTTCTTCGAGCCGGGGCGGCGCTTGGCGCCGGGGTACTGCTCGTTGCCGGGCATCCGGCCTCCTGTTCGTGACGGTGCGAGTGTGCTGCGAAAGAGTAGCTGGGTGGTTGGCGGGCCGCTCAGGCCAGGTGCCAGCGGGCGCCCGAGGGTGAGTCCTCCACGACGACGCCGGCCTGGGTCAGTTTGTCGCGCAGGGCGTCGGCGCGCGGCCAGTCCTTGGCGGCGCGGGCCTGGGCCCGCTCGTCGAGGTCGTGCTGGATGAGCCGGTCGAGGGTCTCCATGGCGGCTCCGCCCTGGGAGGAGCCGGCGCCCTCGAGGACACCGGCACGCCAGGGCTCGGCCAGCGGGTCCAGGCCCAGGACGTCGAGCTGGGAGCGCAGGTCCAGAGCCAGGACGGTCGCCGACTCGCGCAGATCGGCGTCGGCCTCCTGGCTGCTGCTCGGCCCCGCCTCGACCTTGGCGAGGGCCACGTTGAGAGCCTTGAGGGTGGCGTGGACCACCGCCATGGCGCCGGCCAGGTTGAGGTCCTCGTCCATGGCGGCCGTGAACTCGGCCGGCAGCGCCCGGGCGCGCACCTGCTCGGCGGGGGCGTCGACGGGGTTCAGCCCTCCGTCGTCGGAGAACTCGTAGGCCCGCAGGATCGCGCCGGACAGGCGCTCCCACAGGGCCTCGGCGTCGGCCAGGGTCTCCTCGGAGAACTCCACGGTGGAGCGGTGGTGGACGGTGCCCAGGGCCAGGCGCAGCACAGCGGCGTCGTAGCGCTTGAGCAGCTCGGCCACCACCAGGGAGTTGCCCAGCGACTTGCTCATCTTCTCGCCCTTGATGGTCACCCAGGCGTTGTGGACCCAGTGACGCGCAAAGCCCCAGTCGGCGCCGTGGGACTGGGCCTGCTCGTTCTCGTGGTGCGGGAAGCGCAGGTCGATGCCGCCGCCGTGGATGTCGAAGGTCTCGCCCAGGTAGCGGCGCGACATGGCCGAGCACTCCAGGTGCCAGCCGGGTCGGCCCCGGCCCCAGGGGGCGTCCCAGGCGGCGTCGGCCGGCTCGGTGGGCTTGGCGGCCTTCCACAGGGCGAAGTCGCGCGGGTCGCGCTTGTCGGCCTCGACGTCGTCGTCCAGCTGGGACTCGTCCTCGGTGGTGGCCAGGTCCTCCAGGCGCTGATTGGTGAGCGAGCCGTAGCCGGGCAGGGAGCGCACGTCGTAGTAGACGTTGCCGGACTCGCCGATGTAGGCGTGGCCGGCGTCCAGCAGGCGCTGGACCAGGTCGACCATCTCGGGGATGTGGCCGGTGGCGCGCGGCTCGTAGGTGGGGGCCGCCACGCCCAGGGCGCGGTAGGCGGCGTCGAACTCCCGCTCGAAGCGCTGGGCCCAGGCCCACCAGGGCACCGGCGGCTGGGAGGCGGCCGACTTGCTGAGGATCTTGTCGTCGATGTCCGTGACGTTGCGGATGAGGCGGACCTCCTGGCCTCCGCGCTCCAGCCAGCGACGCAGGACGTCGAAGGCGATACCGCTGCGCATGTGGCCGATGTGGGGTGAGCCCTGGACGGTGGCACCACACAGGTAGATCGTCACCAGGCCGGGGGTGGCCGTGGGGGCCAGCGGCACGACCGCGCGGGCGGCGGAGTCGTACAGACGCAGGGCCGGCGCGCCCGCGGAGGCGGGGAGGCGGCAAGGCCCGTGGGCTCAGGGGGTTCAGTGGGAGTGGTGCTCACGGGCACAGGCTACCTGGCGGCCCGGCACCGGTGTCCACCGGACGCAGGGCTTTTGTCCCGAGGCTCGCGCCGGGCTCTGGTGCCAGGCGGGCTGCTCGCGCGGTGCGCGGCGGCCGTCAGGCGGGGGCGCGTGCTTCTCCGGCGGCTCAGCCCTGGCTGCCGGCGTCGGGGACCGGGTAGACCAGGGCGGTGGCGACGGCGAGCAGGCCCTCGGTGCGGCCCAGGAAGCCCAGGTGGTCGGTGGTGGTGGCGGTGAAGGCGACCCGGGCGGAGGCCGCCTCGGACAAGGCCTGGGAGGCCTCGGTGGCGCGGGCGGCCACGCGGGGGCGCTCGCCCACGAGCTGGACGGCGATGTTGCCGATCTCGAAGCCGGCCTCGCGCACGCGGCGGGCGGCCTCGCCCAGGAGCGCGGCCCCGGAGGCTCCCTTCCACCGGGGCTCGGCGGTGCCGAAGTTCGAGCCCAGGTCGCCCAGGCCGGCGGCCGAGAACAGGGCATCGCAACACGCGTGGGCGACGACGTCGCCGTCGGAGTGGCCGGCCAGGCCCACCTCACCGGGCCACTCCAGGCAGGCCAGGTGCATGGGGACTCCCGAGTCGGGGGCGGCGAAGGCGTGCACGTCGGTGCCGATGCCGGTGCGGGGAAGGTACTGGGAGATCTGGTTCAGATCGATCGTGGCCGGGCCGGCGGCGTGGCGTGCCCGGGAGCGGGAAGGCGCTGGTGAATCTGGGGCGGCGGGGGCGGGCCGAGCCGGCTGCTCTGGTTGGTGATCGGGCATGGTCCTGTGTCTACCAGATGGTTCCCGGCCGCGTTCCCAGCGGCCCGGCCTGATCGCTGTCGACCGGGATGGCCCGCTTCTTCCTCGGCCGGTGGCTGAAACTGATTCGTCCGGCTCGGGATGTTGAGGAGTTCCGCAACCAGTTGCAGGCCGAGATGTGGAATCGAGCAGCGAACCGTTCCTTCCAGGCGTCCCCGATGCTCCGGCGCTGTCTTCCGAGCAGGAGGACGCTCAACAGATTGGTCGAGACTCAGAGTCGTGACGTGGCGCGGGCCCGGGGGAGTATCCACACATTCTTCATCCCTCTTCAGTGAATCGGCGTGTTCGAGGGCGTTGGTGGACTGGTCGTCGTGCTTTGCTTCCCCTTCGTCGGCTGACCGAGTCGTCCCAGTCATCGACACTGCACAAGGGTGGGGTACCGCTGGGTGAGGCTCGGGTGTGCTCCCCGAGGTGCGGGGGCTGGTGCAGTACGCACAACTCCTGGCCTGTGGGCCCCGACCCTCGTGGAGTAGGGCCGGGGCGAACGGAACCTCCACCCAAGAGCGCGAGATGTCGGCGCAAGAAGGGGAAGACAAAGGCGGGTCCGCCATCGGGAAGCAGCCTCAGGGCAGGCGCCAGTCCACGGGGGCGGCCCCCATCTCGGTGAGGATCGTGTTCGCGCGGCTGAAGGGACGTGAGCCGAAGAACCCGCGCGAGGCGGACAGCGGGGAGGGGTGCGGTGAGGCGATGATCGGGGTCTGCCCCAGCATGGGGGTCAGGGACTGCGCCGGCCGTCCCCACAGGATCGCCACGAGCGGGCCGCCGCGCTCCACCAGTGCCTCGATGGCCCGCTGCGTCACCTTCTCCCAGCCCCAGCCCTTGTGCGATGCCGGTGCCCCGGGGCGAACGGTGAGAACCCGGTTGAGCAGCATGACTCCCTGCTCGCACCACGGCGTGAGGTCGCCCGACGTCGGTTGGGGCACACCCAGGTCGCTGACCAGCTCGCGGAAGATGTTCTCCAGGCTGCGCGGGGGCCGCACGCCGGGCGCCACCGAGAAGCTCAGTCCCATGGGGTGGCCCGGGGTGGGGTAGGGGTCCTGGCCGACGATGAGGACGCGCACACCGTCCATCGGGTAGGTGAAGGCGCGCAGCACGTCCGTTCCCGCCGGGAGGTAGCCGACGCCGGAGGCCACCTCCTCACGCAGCCGTTTCCCGATCTCATGAATCGTGGGTTCCACGGGCGCCAGGGCGCTCGCCCAGGAGGGGTCGATGATCTCGGACAGGGGCTTGGCGGTTGTCACGCTGCGAGCCTAACGGGCGCACGTCGACGTCTGCAGGATCTTTCAGACCTGATGTCACGGTCCTGTGAGCCGGACGTGGCGAGCAATACCCAACGAAGGGCGCTCGGACCGGTATCTTGTGAGCGTGAGCAACTATGACTACCCCGAGGACGAGTTCGACGTCGGCGAGGATGACGGCCCAGTTCCGGTGGGCGTACACCGCGCGCAGGTGCCTCGGTGGCGCAGCTGGGTGCCACTGCTGGCCATCATCATCATTGTTCCGGCGCTCGCCTGGGGTGCCGTGACCCTGTTCCTCAACGGGTCGGGCGGCTCCAGCCCGTCAGGAGCGGCGTCGTCCACTCAGCAGGCCAAGAGCGGGCAGGCGAACAAGCAGCGTCAGGTGACAAGACCGCTGAGGCCTCCAAGCCTTCCGCCAGCGCCTCTGCCGGGGCCAGCGCCAGCGCCTCCGGCAACATCGACTTCAACACCGGGGTCACCGTGGCCAATGGGACGGAGACCAGTGGCCTGGCCAAGGGCGCCGGCGACAAGCTCACCAACGGGGGCTTCACCGCGGTGGAGGTCGTCCCCGGCATCTACGAGAACACGGAGCCGGCCAAGTCGACGGTCTACTTCAGCTCTCCGGAGAGCCGTCCGGCAGCCGAGGAGGTTGGCAAGAAGCTGGGGATCAGCAACGTGGTGGAGGGCACCGCTGAGAACACTCAGGGCTCCACGATCGCGGTCATTCTGCGCGACGACTACAAGCCCTGACGGAAAGCTCGCGTCCGCGAGAGCGCTGACGCCTCTCGGGCGCTGCCGGATCCCGGTCCTCGCTGCTGCGGCCCCGCTCACCGCCGCTGCAGCCGGCCGGGCCGGGTCTGTGCTTCGAGGGCTGCCCGCCGGCCCGGGTCCCGCTGGGTGACGCCTCATCCTCGTCGGGCAGGTCGGTGCGGAGCCGTCACGAGTGCCGGTACGGGCGATTCCCCTCTTCGCCGTCGGAGGATTCGTGGCCGAGGAGATCTGAGCGCCTTGCACTCAAGGGCCGAGAGTGCCAGCATTGCGGTTAGCACTCGGGGTCCTCGAGTGACAATGCATCTACCAATGCAACCAAGTCCATCCAGGCTGGAACGTGAGGGCCGGCGTCGGGCGTGACGTGAACGTCCGGGGGCCGATCCGTCCGTCGCGGGCACGAACCGGCCACCCCTACCACGCAGTGGAGGAAACTCAATGTCCAAGATCATCGCCTTCGACGAGGAGGCCCGCCGCGGCATGGAGCGCGGTCTCAACACCCTCGCCGACACCGTCAAGGTCACCCTGGGCCCCAAGGGCCGCAATGTCGTGCTCGACAAGAAGTGGGGCGCCCCCACGATCACCAACGACGGCGTGACCATCGCCAAGGAGATCGAGCTCGAGGAGCCCTACGAGAAGATCGGCGCCGAGCTCGTCAAGGAGGTCGCCAAGAAGACCGACGACGTCGCGGGTGACGGCACCACCACCGCCACCGTCCTGGCCCAGGCCCTGGTGCGCGAGGGTCTGCGCAACGTCGCCGCCGGCGCCAACCCGATCGCCGTGCGCCGCGGTATCGAGAAGGCCGTCACGGCCGTCGTCGAGCGTCTGCTCGCCGATGCCAAGGAGGTCGAGACCCAGGAGGAGATCGCGGCCACCGCCTCCATCTCCGCCGCCGACGAGCAGATCGGTGCCTTCATCGCCGAGGCCCTGGAGAAGGTCGGCCACGAGGGTGTCGTCACCGTCGAGGAGTCCAACACCTTCGGCCTCGAGCTCGAGGTCACCGAGGGTATGCGCTTCGACAAGGGCTTCATCTCCCCCCTACTTCGTCACCGACCCCGACCGCCAGGAGGCCGTCCTGGAGGACGCCTACGTCCTGCTGGTCGAGTCCAAGATCTCCAACGTCAAGGACCTGCTCCCGCTGCTGGAGAAGGTCATGCAGACCGGCAAGCCTCTGGCCATCATCGCCGAGGACGTCGAGGCCGAGGCCCTGGCCACCCTCGTCGTCAACCGCATCCGCGGCACCTTCAAGTCCGTGGCCGTCAAGGCCCCCGGCTTCGGCGACCGCCGCAAGGCGATGCTGCAGGACATGGCGATCCTCACCGGCGGTACGGTCATCTCCGAGACCGTCGGCCTCAAGCTCGAGAACGCCACCCTGGAGGACCTGGGCCAGACCCGCAAGGTCGTCGTCACCAAGGATGAGACCACCCTGGTCGAGGGCGCCGGCGACAAGGAGGCCATCGAGGCCCGCACCGCCCAGATCCGCCTCGAGATCGAGAACTCCGACTCCGACTACGACCGCGAGAAGCTCTCCGAGCGCCTGGCCAAAGCTGGCCGGCGGCGTGGCCGTCCTCAAGTCCGGTGCCGCCACCGAGGTGGAGCTCAAGGAGCGCAAGCACCGCATCGAGGACGCCGTGCGCAACGCCAAGGCCGCTGTCGAGGAGGGCATCGTCGCCGGTGGTGGCGTTGCCCTGCTCCAGGCCGCCGAGGTCCTCGACTCCCTCAAGCTCGAGGGCGACGAGGCCACCGGTGCCGCGATCGTCAAGGTCGCCGTGGAGGCTCCGCTCAAGCAGATCGCTGCCAACGCCGGTCTTGAGGGCGGCGTGGTCGTGGACCGCGTGCGCAACCTGCCCACCGGTGAGGGCCTCAACGCCGCCACCGGCGAGTACGTCAACCTGCTGGCCGCCGGCATCGCCGACCCGGTCAAGGTGACCCGTTCCGCCCTGCAGAACGCCGGTTCCATCGCCGGTCTGTTCCTGACCACCGAGGCCGTCGTGGCCGACAAGCCCGAGCCCCCGGCCGCTCCGGCCGAGGGTGGCGCCGGCGACATGGGCGGCATGTACTGATCGGCGTGACTCGTCACGAGCCAGTCATCTCCCGGTAGTCCGGCCGCGCCGGTCGGCCCCGGGGCCTGGCGGCGGGCCGTCTCTCACACGCGTGAGGGGCGGCCCGCCGCTTCGTGCTCGTCGCTTGCGCCATGCGCCCAGGAGAGGTGCGCTGAGGTGGCGCAGCCCGGACACGGCGGCGGTGGGTGACAGCGGAGCCCCTCTGCAGATCGCAGCAGATGCTTCTACCGAGGGGCCACGGGCCCGGAGCCCGTGGCCGGAGCCGTGGTGGTGCCGGGAGTGGCGAAGCGGCCCTGGTTGGCGGTCTCGGCGTCGTCGTAGCAGACGGCGGCGTTGTCCAGTGCCAGGCTGATCTGATCGAGGTTGGACTGCACCTGGAGCTGAGTGAGGTGCCAGTCGGCCGCGCAGGTGGCCATGGAGTCCGCTGCCGTCCCGGTCCAGCAGGACTGCAGCAGACCGATATCGCCCCGCATGGCATCGACCTCGGTCTGGATCGTGGCGATGCGGGTACGGGTCCGGGCGGCGGTGTCGGCCACCGCGACGGTGTCGACGGAGTAGATGGGCATGACGGGGTTCCTTTCGTGAGGGCGGCCCGATGGACCGGGCGCTGTCGTGCGCCGACGTCCACGGGGATGCCTGGCGACCCGCCGCAGCGGATGCCGTGCCTCTCACGGTAGGGGCCGGACCCGGACGCGCGTCGGGCGGGCGGCCGGCCCTGTGAACCGACCCAGCAGATCATGGGCTGTGGCCCCGGAGGACCCGCGCCGTCCCTGGCAGGCGGGCAGCCTCAATGCCTCAGAGGTCTCCGGCGCCGTCGTCGATGATCTCCTCGGTGATGGGGGCGATCTCACCGGTACGGGCCTCGCGCAGCTCCTTGGCCTCCTGGGTCTTGGCCCGCAGCTTCTCGGCGAGCTTGTCCCGCTCGGCCTGGACCCGGGCACGGCGCTCCCCGGCTTCATCGGTGCGGTTGCGCGAGCACATGAGCAGGTCCAGGTCGGCCACGCAGGACTCCATCGAGGCCGTGTGCGACATCGGTCCTTCGCCGTCCTTGTCCTCGCGGGGCTCGCCGTGCTCGGTGGATGCCTCGGCGGGCCGACGCGTGGAAACGGAGGAGACGGCCGGAACACCCCGCGCGGGGGTCCGTGGCGAGGTCGCGCTCAACGGCGATGCCGGCGACACTGACGATGCCGGTGACACGGCCGCCGCCGGCGTTGTCGGCGAGGCTTTGGACCGCAGGGCCCTCAGCTCAGCGGTGTCGATACGCAGCGTGTTTCCGTCACGGGACGGGCCGGGTGCCGGCTGTCCGGGTGGGGCCAATGACTGCAGGCCCAGCGGAGGAGTGCGGGGATCGCTCCCGACGCCGTCGTCCGGCTGCTCGAGCGCCGAGCCGTTTCCGGTGGCTGCGGGCTCAGCTGACGCGGCCGCAGGGAAAGAGCGCGCCGTCGCCTCCTCCTGGGCGATGAAGGGCTTAGCCACCTCCTGAGCGCCCTGTGCGTTCTGTCCGCTCTGCTCGGTGATGAGCTTGGTGAGCTTCTCCTTGAGCCGGCGCTGCTCGGCCGAGAGGTTCTCCCTGGCGGCGTGCTCCCAACGCTCACCCAGTGGTGAGTGGAAGAGGTGCTCGCGGTCCAGGAGCCGAGAGACGATCGTCAGGCGGCCGCGCAGGTACTCCTCCATGGGAATGTGGGAGTACTCCTCACGCAGCAGACGCACGTACTCGGCATAGGTCTGCGGGTCCACGGCCAGGGTGCCCAGGTCGGCGTCGATGAGCGCCTGGGCGTCGATATCGTGCTCGTCGAGCATGTGCCGCTTGAGGTTGACGATGAGGCTGCACACCCGTTTGACCGTCTCCATGGGGACGCCCAGGTGGTGGAGATCCGCCTCGGCGAAGGCCGCTGAAGCGGTCTCGTCCTCGCCGCCGTTGCCGCGACTGACATCCTCGGCATCGGAGGAGAAGACGCACCCGTGGTACCAGCAGGCGACCCGCATGATGTCCGGGTTGTGCGACTCCTCGGCCAGCTCGTCGACCCGCGCGAGCATGTCGATGAGGTGGCGAAGGTTGTGGAAGCGACGGTCCGGCGTGGACCAACGCTCAATGAGGAGCTCGCCGGCGGAGCGGATCGCCTCTGGGGGCTGCGTGGCGCCGAGCGCCTTCACCGAGCGGGTGAAGGCCGAAAGGAGCCACTGCGGTGCGTCGATGACACCCATGGGTCAGTCTCCGTGTTGGAAATGGAACGCGTGCCATCGTAGGACTGTCCTCGCGGTAACGTCGACGTGACACAGTGTCTCGCGCACCACTCTTACCGATCTTCCAGGCGGCATCACGGTTACTCACGCCTACCAGGCCGGTGCGGGTGGCAGCTCGATGTGGACAGTGGCGCCGCCGCCGGGGGTCTGGAGCATCTGGACCGTGCCCTTGTGGGCGGCCACGATCCCCAGCACGATCGCCAGTCCCAGGCCGGAGCCCCCGGTCTCCCGGTTACGGGAGGTGTCCGAGCGGTAGAAGCGTTGGAAGACCTTCTCAGCCGCCTCCGGGGGCACGCCGTGACCATGGTCGCGTACCTCGACGACGACGACCGGCTGCGCCGTCGGGTTGGTGCGTGGCGGAGCCATGCCGATGGCGATCTCCACCGGCGTCCCGGAGGGGGTGTGGCGCACCACGTTGCCCAGCAGATTGGTGAGGATCTGGGAGAGACGGTCGCGGTCGCCAATGACCTGGAGAGAGGGCGCCTCCATGCCGGCGGCCTCGTCTCGGGGGTCGAGGGGAATGAGGCCGCAGTCGCGTTCGGGAGCCAGGACCATCATGTCGCTCAGGGCCCCGGCAGCCAGGTCTGTGAGGTTGACCGGCTCCATCGACATCTCCCGGCCCTCATCGATCCGAGCCAGCTGCAGCAGGTCGTCGACGAGGCGTCCCATCCGGTTGGACTCGGTCTCGATGCGCCCCATGACCTCACCGGTCTTGTTCGCGGGCACCCCGCCCATCCGGTAGAGCTCGCCGTAGCCGCGGATCGCGGCCAGCGGCGTGCGCAGCTCATGAGAGGCGTCGGAGACGAAGCGCGTCATCCGTTCCTGGGCCACGACCTGGGCGGCGAAGGAGGTCTCATTCTGCGCCAGCATCGCGTTGATCGCCCGCTGCAGTGAACCGACCTCCGTGGTGCGCGGCTCGGTCACAAAGGATGCGGGCCGACAGGTCGCCATGAGCGATCCGCCCGGCCACGCCCTCGATCTGCCGCAGGGAGCGGAAGGAGCGGTGGACCAGGTAGGTGGCGAAGACGGCCCCCACCGAGATGATCGAGACATCGGCGAGAGCCACCACCAGGCGGGTGCGCTCCACGGTCTCCATGACGTCGCTCAGCGGGAGGGCCAGAGCAACGGCGCCGGTGTACTGCCCGGTGTTCTGGTCCTTGATGAGCAGGGTGATCATGCGCCACTGGTGGCCGGGCTGATCGGAGTTGACCGTCGTGATCGGGTAGTCGCCCTTCTCCGTGTGAGCCAGAGCGCGCTGGTAGTCCAGGCCCTTGATCTGGGGCCGGCCGTATACGGCGGCGGTGTCGGCTGAGATCCACTCCCCGTTGCGGCTGGGATCGAAGTACTCGGCCTTGACGTAGTAGTTCGAGGGGAAGGTGGTGCTGCTGGTGCCGCCCTCGCGGATCTGGGCCAGGCCCTGGCTTCCGATGGCCACCGCGGTGGTGCGCAGCTGGCTGTCGATCTGTCCCATCATGTGGCTGTAGAGCAGCGAGGTCACCACGAAGGAGACGACGATGAGCCCGATGGCCAGGAGGCCGGTCGTCATGAGGGTCAGGCGCGTGCGCAGCGGCATCGCCTGCCAGGGCCGCTGAATCGCGGTGATCGGGTGCCATCGGCCCCGCTTGATCGGGCGGTGCTGCTTACCGGACGACTTGGCCGGGCGCGTGCTCCCCCCACGCGCCGCAGCCATCACTCGGCCTTGGGTTCGCGCAGCATATAGCCGACTCCGCGACGAGTTTGGATCAGGGGAGTGACGGGCTGGCCGTCAGCGCCCTGGATCTGGTCCACCTTGCGGCGCAGGTAGGAGATGTAGGACTCCACGATCGCGGCGTCACCGTTCCAGTCGTACTCCCAGACGTGGTCGAGGATCTGGGCCTTGGACACGACGCGCCCGGCGTTGAGCATGAGGTAGCGCAGAAGCTTGAACTCGGTGGGGGACAGGTCCACCTCCACCTCGGCGCGGTAGACCTCGTGGGCGTCCTCGTCCAGAACCAGGTCGGCCACGCGCACGACGCCGTCGTCCTCGTTCTCGATGGCGTGGGTGCGGCGCAGGATGGCGCGAATACGGGCGATGACCTCCTCCAGCCCGAAGGGCTTGGTGACGTAGTCGTCGCCGCCGACGGTCAGACCCTGGACCTTGTCCGCCATGTCATCGCGGGCGGTCAGGAAGAGGATCGGGGTGGTCACGTCGCGTTCGCGCAGGCGCCGGGCCACGGTGAAGCCGTCCATGTCGGGCAGCATGACGTCGAGGACCACCAGGTCGGGGGACGTCTTCTCCACCGTCTTGAGGGCGCCGTTGCCGTCTCCGGCGATCGAGACCTCGAAGCCTGCGAAGCGCAGGGACGAGGCGAGCAGGTCGCGGATGTTGGGTTCATCGTCGACGACAAGGAGGTGAGCTTCTGTGCGGGACTGCTGGGAACGCTCCATGTGCCTCACCATCCCTTCGCTTTCTGGTTGTTTCCTGAATGAGTTCCGAATGGTCGCTGTTGACCGGTCAAGTGGTTGGTGTGACCCGGTACGTGCTGGGAAGCCTCGAGGCTTGGGATTCCCACAATAAACAGGAAACTGTGTGGTTGCTGCTGAACAGAGGAAAGTGATGTGGCTCGTCGGCGAGTCGGGCTGTGACATGAGGCGGGGCAACGGCGCCTGCCGTCGCCCCGCCGTCGGGTCAGAGGAAGGCGAGTGGGTCGAAGTCCTCCAGCGGGATGATGCACACGCGTGGCAGCGGGATGGTGAAGGCCTTGACGTCACTCTCCAGGTCATAGACCGTCAGGCCCTCGCCCTCCATGCCGGCCAGCTGGGCGTTGAGGAACTCCCGGAAGCACAGGACCCCCACCTTGGCGCCGGCTCGCAGGAGCCGCTCGATGTGGGGGATGTAGTCGCCGTCGTGGCTGCCCAGCAGGACGTGTGCGTCCTGGCCGGACTCGACTCGCTCGGCCAGCGCCTCCAGAGTGCGCTGAATACCGATGTCGACAACCTTCTCCTCATTGCTTCCCGTCCCGGCCAGCGGGACGGGCCGGTAGTCCATGGCCAGTAGGGCCTGGATGAAGCTCATGGGCATGTGGCCGCTGGTGGCGTTGAGGAAGAACAGGGCACGGGCCTCGTTCCCCTCGCCCTCGGTGGCATCGGCGGACGACAGTTCATCACAGTATGCGAGGACGCGGTCCCAGCGGGGCCGCTCCTCAGGTTCGGGACGCCGCCCCAGCACGCTCATGCCGAGGGTGGCGTCAATGTTCTCGCCATCGACGAGAAGATAAGTCGGTACGCTCATGGAGCCCATGCTACCGGTCCCCGTGTCCAGCAGCCGTCGACGACGCCCGGGGAAGTCCCACTGATATCAACCTTTTTCCGAACCGCCCGAGGAGCTGTGAGGGCGTGACCCGAGCGTGGGGCCAAGGGGCCGGCCGAGGCCGACGTCGGACGCAGGCACCTCCGGTCGGTTCGTGCCGGCGTGTGCTGACGTTGAGGAGCACGAAGCCGCCCGGCACTCATCGGGATTGATGAGGACCGGGCGGCTTACGGGGCTGAGGCGCGTGCGCGGGCGCCGCCTGCGCGGCCGGGCCGGCTCAGTAGGAGGACTTCTCCTCGCCGACCGGCTGGCCCTGGGCCTTGAGGGCCTCGAAGGCGGCATTGACGGCGGCGTCGTCACCATCGGTGATCTGGGCCGGGGACTGCTGCTGGGCGCCCGGCAGCGCCGGGTTCTGCCCGGACTTGAGGGCGGCCAGGCGGGCCTCGGCCTCCAGGCCCGCGCCGGAGGCCTCCAGCTCGGCGAACTGGGACTCCAGGGAGGAACCGGCCAGCTCCATCTGCCCGGCGGCCTGGGCCTCGACCCGGCGCACCTGGTCCTCGTAGCGGGACAGCTCGCTGGTGGGGTCCAGGACGTTGATGGAGCGGATGGCGCCCTGTACCTTGACCTGGGCCTCGGCGGTCTTCTGGCGGGCGATGAGCTGGTCGCGCTTGGAGCGCAGCTCACCGAGCTTGACCTCCATCTGCTGCAGGCCGGTCTTGAGCTGCTCGACGACCTGGCGCTGGGAGGCGATCATCGGCTCGGCGGCCTTGGCCTCGTTCTCCGCCGTGATCTGCTTGGTCAGCGCGATCTTGGCCAGCGAGTCCCACTTGTCCGCGCCGGCGGTGTCACCGCCGGCGCGCAGCTGGTCGGCCTTGCGGGAGGCGGCCAGTGCCTTGTTGCCCCAGTCCTTGGCCTCGGCGACGTCGGCGTCGTGGTCCTTCTCCGCCAGGCGCAGGTTCCCGATCGTCTGGGCCACGGCGTCGCGGGCCTCGGCGATGGAGGCCGTGTAGTCCCGCACCAGCTGGTTGAGCATCTTCTCCGGGTCCTCGGCGCGGTCCAGGAGCGCGTTGACGTTGGCGCGGGTGAGCTGGGCGATGCGTCCCAGGATCGACTGCTTCTCAGCCATAGTGGTTCGTCCTTCCGTCGAGGTGCGACGTCGGTGTGGGCAGGTGTGAACACGGCGTTTGCCGGGTGCTTGCCGGGTGATGGCCGCGTGGGCCAGGTGGATCAGGCGTCATGATCTCAGGTCCGGGCGGCTGACGTCATGTCGGTGGGGGCCGCATCGCTCAGGGCATGACTGGCATACGACTGGGGCCGGCCGGCAGAAGGACGTGGCTCAGAAGTCGCCGCCCCCGTCGAAGAAGTCGCCGACCCCGTCCAGGAAGTCGCCACCTCCGTCGAAGAAACCGCCACCGCCGCCCCAGTCGTTGTCGTGGTGGTGATGGGAGCTCCAGCCGCCGTAGCTGTGTCCGCCGCCCATCAGCAGCCCGCCCAGCAGGAGCGAGCCCAGGTCGAGCCCGCCGCCCGAGCGGCCGTAGCCGCCGGAGTAGCTCTCCCCGGAGCGCGGGCTCCACGAGCTCGACGACGACCCGCGCACGTCGGCCTCGGCCAGAGCCTGCGCCTGGGCCACGAGGGGCTCGGCCGCCGCGACCTCAGCCAGGGCCGCCACCGGGTCGGTGGTCTGCATGGAGGTGGCGGCCGTGGCGTGGCGGGCGGCCTCACTCAGCGCGGTGCGCGCCGAGGGGCCCACCGCCCCGCGGTAGGTGGTGATGTAGGAGGTCACGGACTCCACCTGGGAGTTGAGACGGGCCAGGCGCGAGCCCAGGGAGGCCCGGGCGCGCGAGTCGTTCTCCTCGCGCTCGCGGGCCGGGGCCAGGGCGGCGTCGATGGCGGCCTCGGCCTGGGCCAGGTGGTCCAGGGCGGCCAGGGGGTCGCCGCTCGGCGAGCTGCCGCTGGCCTGACGGCCCTGCGCGACGGCGGCCTCGGCGTCGGCCACGAGCGGGGCCAGAGTCGCCGCCGGGACCGAGCCCTCCAGACGCTTGGCGTCCACCAGGTCCGAGGAGATCGAGGCGATGGCCGCCTCCAGGTCCTTCGCCGCGCTCTGGAGCCGCTCGCGGGCCCCGGTGACCTGCGCGGCCAGCTGACCGGCCTGGGCGATCGAGCCCTGGGCGATACGCACCTGCTCCACCGCCGTCGCCTCCTGGGAGGCCTCGACGCTGGCACGTGCCTGGTCCAGGGCAGTGCGCCCGGCGGCCAGCAGGCGGCGGGCCTGCTCAGGGGCCTGAGACACGCTGGTCAGGGAGGAGGCCGGGTAGGCGGCACTCAGGGTGACCAGGATCGTCTCGGCCATGACGATGGCCTGCTCGGTCTCGTCGGCCCGCTGGGTGGACTCCGCGATCGACGTCGGCAGGTTCGCCTCGATCCCGCGCCGCTTGTTGAAGGCCTCCTCCTGAGCGCGGATCTCGCCGACCGCCTCCGAGCAGTGCTGGAGGATCTCGGTGTACATCTGCCGCTGCTGCGGCTCGGTCTCGGGGATGTCGTCGTCGAGGATCTTGCGCAGCTCGAAGCACCGCGACAGGTGCTTGCGGGCACTGTCCAAAGCGGCGGTGAAGGCGTCCGTGGCGGACAGCCCGAACTGCGCCTGGGCGTAGGACAGCTCCTCGGCGGCGGCGCGCACCGTGTCATCGGCCTGGACCAGAGCGCTGCCGGCCTGGGTGCGCAGCTGCTCGACCGTCATCGCCGCGGGGCCTGCGGCCTGGTTCCCAGGGGTGCCGCCCGAGGCGGCCTGCTTCCTGCGCTTGCCGAACAGCATGTCGTCGTTCTCCTTGTTCTTCCTGCGCTTGTACACCGTCCAGGCGGCGGCCCCGCCCGCCGCTGCGACCGCGCCCCCGCCCAGCAGGAGCGGAAGCGCCGAGGAGCCCGAGCCGCTGGAGCCGTCCGAGCTGCCTGAACCCGATGAGCCGGACATGTTCTCCGGGATCGCCGCCACGGCGGCGTCGTAGTCCCCGGCGCTCAGCTGCTTCTTGAGGGCCGAGTCGATCCGCTTGTAGTCCGACTCGGAGAACTTCGAGGAGTTGCTGTGCGCCTGCAGCTTGTAGCTCTTCGAGGCCGAGCCGTCGGCGGGGATGTTGATGACCAGGAGCATGTCGTCGCGCCCCAGCTTCGTGTTCTTGAAGGTCTGCTCGGCGATCGCCGAGGCCTTACGGCTGGAGTCGGAGACGGTCAGCACCCACAGGCCCACACCGTGCTTGGAGGACATCGTGTCCACGGCCTGCTGGGCCTTGGAGGCGTCCAGGATCCCGAGCTCGTCGGTGACGTGCTTGGTCAGGGTGGTCGACGCCGCCGGGAGGGCTCGGGGAGCACTCATCGATCCAGCAGCAGGAGCCGGGACGGAGGACGCGGGGGCCGGGCCCGTCGTCGGTGCCGCCGCGGCGCTCGTGGAGGCTCCCAGCAGTCCCAGGACGGCCGCCGTCGCGGCGCCGGATGCGGCCAGCTGATACAGCGGGTGTAAGGGGTGGGGGCGTGGGGACTGCGGGTGCTTCATCCGGGACATCGTCCCCGCAGGGCGCCGGTGTGAGCAAGTCGTTTCGCCTCAGGCGGCACGTTTGCGCCTGTCGCCGTTTGCGGAGAACTGAGCCACCGGCAGAATGTCGCCTATGACAGACACGCTCACGATCACCGTCATCGAGCCCGAGGAGCTTGCGCCCGTGGGGCGCCTGGGGGAGTGGCTCTTCGCCGAGGGAACCGCGCTGCGAATGGTGCGTCCCTGGCGGGGCGAGTCCATTCCCTCCTTGGAGGAGGTCGGAGACGGCCTCGTCGTGCTGGGCGGTTCCATGAGCGCCCACGACGAGGGTGATCACCCCTGGCTGGCGGATCTGCGTGAGCTGCTGCGCGGCGTTGTCGCCGAGGACGTCCCCGCCATCGCCATCTGCCTGGGGGCCCAGGTGGCCGCGGAGGCCCTGGGCGGCACGACCGCTGTGCCGGCGCTGGGCAATGACGAGGTCGGCGTCGTCGAGCTGACCATCACGGCCGCCGGCGAGAGCGACCCGGTCTTCGGGGCCGTGGCCGCCGAGGCCATCCGCGCCGCGCACCGCGCCGGGATCCCCACCTCCGACGGCACCCGATTACCCGTCATCGTCTCCCACCACGACGCCGTCACCCACCTGCCCGAGGCCGCCACCCTCCTGGCCTCCTCCGACCGCTCCCCGGTCCACACCTGGCGGGCCGGCCGGCTCCTGGCCTTCCAGCACCACCCCGAGTCCGATCCGGCGCGCGTGGCCTACTGGCGCACCCGCGACGCCCTGAACGACCTGGCCGGGACCATGGACGCGGCCTCGCTCAAGGCCGCCCGCGACGCTCTGGAGGTGGCCGCCGGCCGGAGCGCCGCGCCGGGCGCCGCCGGAACCCACGGGGCGACGGCCGCCGACCTGCCCGAGGCGGCCGCGAGCGCCGGGGCCGCCACCCGTGAGGAGGCCGAGAGGGTCGATCCCGTCATCCAGGTCTTCGGCCGCACCCTGGCCCGCGTCCTCGTGCGCAACGTGCGCGCCCGTCGCCTGTCGCGCTGAGCGGGTCACCGGCCCCGGCGGCCCCATTCGCCGTCGGGCTCAGAGGTCCTCTGCGTCGATGATGGTGTAGGCGTAGCCCTGCTCGGCCAGGAAGCGCTGGCGGTGGGCCGCGTACTCCTGGTCGGCGGTGTCGCGGGCGACGACCGTGTAGAAGTGGGCCTGGCGGCCGTCCTCCTTTGGGGCGCACGATCCGCCCGAGCCGCTGGGCCTCCTCCTGACGTGAGCCGAAGGAGCCCGAGACCTGGACGGCCACGCTGGCTCCGGGCAGGTCGATGGAGAAGTTCGCGACCTTGGAGACTACGAGCGTGCGGATCTCCCCGCAGCGGAAGGCGTCGTAGAGGCGCTGGCGCTCGCGCACCGTCGTCGAGCCGGTGATGACGGGGGCGCCCAGGTGCTCGGCGATCTCGATGAGCTGGTCCACGTACTGGCCGATGACCAGGGCCGACTCGCCCTCGTGGCGGGCCAGGAGGGCGTCGATGATCGGCAGCTTGCGCGGTGAGCAGGCCGCCAGGCGGTAGCGCTCCTCGGGCTCGGCGGTCGCGTAGGCCATGCGCTCACCGGCGTCGAGGGTCAGGCGCACCTCGGTGCAGATCGCCGGGGCGATCCAGCCCTGGTTCTCCAGGTCCTTCCAGGGGGCGTCGTAGCGCTTGGGGCCGATGAGGCTGAAGACCTCGTCCTCGCGGCCGTCCTCGCGCACGAGGGTCGCGGTCAGGCCCAGGCGGCGGCGCGCCTGCAGGTCCGCGGTCATCCGGAAGATCGGGGCGGGCAGAAGGTGGACCTCGTCGTAGACGATGAGCCCCCAGTCGTGGGAGTCCAGCAGGTCCAGGTGCGGGTAGACGCCCTTCCGGCGAGTGGTCAGGACCTGGTAGGTGGCGATGGTGACGGGGCGGACCTCCTTGCGCGAGCCGGAGTACTCGCCGATCTCGTCCTCGGTCAGGGTGGTGAAGCGCATGAGCTCCTCCTTCCACTGGCGCGCCGAGACCGCGTTGGTGACCAGGATGAGCGTCGTCGTCGAGCTCTTGGCCATGGAGGCGGCGCCCACGAGGGTCTTGCCGGCCCCGCAGGGCAGGACGACCACGCCGGAGCCCCCCGCCCAGAAGCTCTCCACCGCCTCGGACTGGTAGGGGCGCAGCTGGAAGGTGCCGGGGGAGTCGGTCAGGGTGATGGGGTGGGCCTCGCCGTCGACGTAGCCGGCCAGGTCCTCGGCCGGCCAGCCCAGCTTGATGAGCACCTGCTTGAGGTGGCCCCGTTCTGAGGGGTGGACGACGACGTCGGCCTCCCCGAGCCGGGTCCCCAGCAGGCCCTTGGTGCGCTTGGAGCGCATGACCTCCTCCAGGACCGGCACGTCGGTGGCGTGCAGGACCAGGCCGTGGGCGGGGTCGGTGAGGAGCTGGAGGCGGCCGTAGCGGCTCATCGTCTCGGCGATCTCGGTGAGCAGGGCGTGCGGCACCGGGAAGCGCGAGTGGGTGATGAGGGTGTGGACGACCGTCTCGGCGTCCAGGCCCGCGGCGCGCGCGTTCCACAGCGCCAGCGGCGTGATCCGGTAGGTGTGGATGTGCTCGGGGGCGCGCTCCAGCTCGGCGAAGGCCGCGATGGAGCGGCGGGCCTCACCGGCCCGGGGGTGGGCGACCTCCAGGAGGACGGACTTGTCGGACTGGACGATGAGCGGGCCGTCGGGGGCCGACGACGCCGGGGACGCAGGATCGCTGGGCGTGGCGGACATGGGCGGGAGTATCCCAAGCCGGGGTGGCGCGCCGCCGTGACGGAGGAGACGTTCCTCTTCCAGCGGGAGGGGCGGTCCGGCCTCGGCGGAGGGCGCCAGAAACGGTGATATCTGTGGGATCGTGTCCACATCGGTGACAAAGGCGCGAGACGGGCTCCGGCCTGCGAACAAAAACCGCATGATTCTGCGGTTCGCGTTGCTGGCCTCGGGGGCGGTCGGGTCCCTTTGTCTCCGATTTGGACACCGGCGCCCTCCATCCCCGGTCCCTGTCCTGTCCGTGAGTCGGGCGGGGGCGTATTTTTGTGCGGATGAGCCCTTCCGCCTCCACCCAGGACCTCGCCGTGCACCTCACGGCGCTGCCGGACCGCGAGGTCGCCGCCCTGCTGGTGGCGCGCCCGGACCTGGCCGCGCCGCCGTCCTCCTCCTTCCTGGCATTGGCGACCCGCGCGGGGGCTCAGGGGAGCGTTGAGCAGGCCCTGGCCGGGCTGGATGCGCCGACGCTGGCCGTGGCCGAGACGGTGGTGGCTCTGAGCGGCCCCACGGAGTCTGAGGAGACCGAAGGGGGCGGAGGCACTCGAACCGCCGAGGGCGATGGATCCGATGGAAACGTTCAGAGCAAAGGCGAACCGGCCGATCCGGCCGACGCTGGTCTGACCGGGCTGGTCGCCGCCCACCTACCGCTGTCGACTGAGCAGGTCGCAGAGGCCCTGGGACACCTGCACCGGCTGGCGCTCGTCGTCGAGGGCAGGCCCGTGGCCGCGCTGGAGGCGGCCTTCGGGCCGCACCCCTTCGGCCTGGGGCCTTGGGCCGCCGAGCCCCTGAGCGCCGAGCAGCTGCCACCCACCCTGGAGGAGCTGAGCGAGGACGCCGCCGGCGAACCGGTTGTTCCGGCGGCCTCCGTGGAGATGCTCCAGGCCCTCACCTGGGGGCCGCCCGCCGGCACGCTGCGCTCGGGCGGCCGGGCCCCGGGGGCGGCGCCACTCATCGAGCGCGGCTGGCTGGAGCGCAGCAGCGACTCCCGGGGACGCACGCGCTTCATCCTGCCGCGCCAGGTCGCCCTCGCCCTGCGCGGCGGCCGCCTGACCCGTGAGTCCCTGACCGCTCCCGAGGCCGGTGAACTGGAGACGGTGGGCGGCGACGTCGTCGCCTCCGAGTCCTCCTTCCATGCCGAGGAGACCGTCCGGCTCGTGGCCGCGCTCCTGGAGGAGTGGGGCCGCGAGGGCGGGACGATCCGCCGCACCGGCGGAGTGAGCGTACGCGCCCTGACTCGCACCGCCGATGCCCTCGACCTGGAGCTCCACGAGGCTGCCCGCATCATTGAGATCGCAGCGGGCGCCGGGCTCCTGGGACTCGACGATGACGGCGCCACCTGGGTGCCCTCTACTCTGGCCGCCGGCTGGCTCACCGACAGCCTCCCCCAGCGCTGGGCGCCCCTCGCCCTGGCCTGGTCGGGTAGCGCGCGCACCTCCTGGCTGACCGGCACCCGCGACGACGACGGGGCCCTACGCGCCGTCCTCGGCCCGGACCTGGAGGCCGGGTGGGCGGTGCGCCTGCGCGCCCGGGTGCTCGCGCTCCTGGGCGATCTTTCGCAGGGGACCAGCGCGACCCCCGCCTTCGTACGGGCGGCCCTGACCTGGGAGAGCCCCCGGCGCACCATCCCTGGCGGGGCGATCTCCGCGGTGCTGGCCGAGGCCGAGACCCTCGGGATCACCGGCGGCGGCGCGCTCACTGAGGCCGGAAGGATCCTCGCCCGTCGGGCGGCGGCGAGCCTCGATGAGCAGGACGTCGTTCGCAGCGGCAGTACGGGTGACGCCGGCGGCGCCGAGGGAACCGATGGTGACGCGCACGCCGAAGTGCTGTCGGACGACGAGACCCTGGCAGCTCTGGAGGCGGCGCTCGCCGCGGACCTGCCGGCCGCCGTCGACATGATCCTCGTCCAGTCCGACCTCACCGCCATCGTCCCGGGCCGGCCGGCCCCGGAGCTGGCCGCCCTGCTGGAGCGCACGAGCGTCGTCGAGTCGCGTGGCGGGGCGCTCACGGTGCGCTTCACCCCCGAGTCGGTGCGCGGCGCGCTCGACGTCGGCTACCGGGCCGAGGAGATCACCCAGGCGATCGGCCGCTACAGTCCCGCGCCGCTACCGGACTCGCTGAGCGTGCTCATCCAGGACGCGGCGCGCCACCACGGGGCGGTGCGAGTGCGGGCCGTGTCCGCGCTGCTGCGGGTTGGCGACGAGGCGACGGCCGCCGGCCTCCTGGCCGAGCCGCGCTTGAAGGATCTTGGCCTCGATGAGGTGGCGCCGGGGATCCTCGTGGCCACGGCGAGCGCCGGGCAGGTGCTGCGCGAGCTGCGCGTCACCGGGCTGGCTCCGGTGACCGAGGACTCGAGCGGTCACCTGGTGGTCGGGCCGGCCACCGCGCAGCAGGCGCACCGGGCACCTGAGCCGACGCGCCCCGGCAGCGAGCACTCAGTGCGACGGCGTCGGCCCGGAAGGCGCGAGCTGGCGACCCTGGTGGGCAGGCTCCGCGTGGGGCAGGAGGCGCTGCAGGCCGCAGGCGAGGCGGCTGTGGCCACCGACCCGGTGCACGCGCTGGCGGTTCTGCGCCAGGCCCAGTCCTCGCGCTCGCGGCTGCGGCTGACCCTGGCCGGCCCCGACGGCGCCGTGCAGGAACGGCAGGTGAGAGTCATGGCCGTGGAGCCCGGCCGGGTGCGCTTGCGCGACGTCGTGCGCGAGACCGAGCTGACCGTGGCCGTCCACCGCATCGTCTCGGTCGAGGCGAATTGACGGTTTTCTCACTCACCGGCATTTTCTTCATAAATGACGCGTATCCGCGTCGATTGTGAAAAAAATGTCGAAGTGCGGGAGGCTCAATCAGTGTGCCCAGGCCAACCCGGGTGGGCCAGGGCAGTTTCAGGAGCCTCCCCTACACTGGCCGAGTGACCGACACGATCGACTCTCACACCGATGCCTCAGGCGAGCCCACGACCGAGACCGGCTCAGGTTCTCCGGCGGGCGCCACCACCGAGGCGCGCACCTCCACGGCGACCCTGGAGCGCCCGGCGCCGACCCCGGCCCCCGTGCCGCGTGCCGGCGCCCTGCCCACCCCCGGCGAGCAGGCCCAGGCCGCCAGGACAAGACTCTCACCTCTCCGGCCGCCGTCGAGCTCGCCCGTCACGCGCTGGAGGAGGTCACCGACCCCATCACCGTCGGTGAGTACCTGGCTGCCGCCCCCAACGCGGAGCGCCTCGTCACCCACCTGTTCGACTGCACCCTGAGCGGCTACCGCGGCTGGCGCTGGGCGGTCACCCTCAGCCGCGTCCCACGCAGCCGCACCGCCACCGTCTGCGAGATGGAGCTCCTCCCCGGCGAGGAGGCCCTCCTCGCCCCCGCCTGGGTCCCGTGGGCCGACCGCCTCGAACCCGGCGACATCACCCGCTCCGACCGCCTGCCCCGCAAGGAGACCGACGAGCGCCTCGAACCCGGGTGGGAGGCCACTGGCGAGGACTCCGACGCCGTCGCCCTGGACCAGCTCGACCTGGGCCGCCCCCGGGTCCTGAGCGCCCAGGGCGTCTCCAGCGCCGCCGAGCGCTGGTACGGCGGCGACCACGGCCCCGACGCCGAGGGCGTCCGCAAGGCCCACGCCACCTGCTCCACCTGCGGCTTCTTCGTACCCATGGCCGGCGCTCTGCGTGCCATCTTCGGAGTCTGCGCCAACGAGTGGGCCACCGACGACGGCAGCGTCGTCTCCCTGGACCACGGCTGCGGCGCCCACTCCGAGACCGACCTGCCCGACCAGGGCCCGGAGTGGCCCATCAATCCCTCGCGGGTCGACGACCACTCATGGTGCCGCTGAGCACCAACGGGCTCGACCTGCGCGAGGGCCGGAGCATCGCCGAGCTCGCCGCCCAGCAGCCCGACGACGTCGACGGCGAGCCCGGCGGGGCCCCCGACGAGAATGCAACCGATGCGCCCGGCCCGGCCTCCAACACGGAGCCGTCGGTCCAGGATGCCGATCCCGATGCCGCGACGACCACCGTCGACTCCGACGGCGCTGTTGACAACGCTGCTCGTGCTGACGCCAAGGGCAGTGCCGAGCGTGCGGATGCCACCGAGCCCGCAGCCGAGGAGCGGCCGGCGGAGTCGTCCGGGAAGAAGACCGGTAAGGCGGAGGAGAAGGCCGCTGCGAAGCGTTCCCGTCGTGCGGCCACCTCGACCAAGCGTCGTCGCACCTCCGGCTCGTCGGAGGAGACCGCCGAGGACCGCCGCAGCCGCCTGCTGGAGCTCGATCTTGCAGATCTTGGGCAGGCGACTGCCGACGCGGCGTCGGCCTCATCGGCCTCCGATACCGCCGAGGCCCTCGCGGCAGCCGCGGACCCGGCGCGGACCCCTGCCAGCGCCGGCTCCGGCGACTCACCCAGTAAGCGCGCCGCCTCGGCTCGCGCCGCCGTGGCCGGCCTGTCCCTCGCGCTCGGGATCGATGCGGCTGCCGGGGAAGCGGAAGAGGAATCGGTTACGAGGCGCTCGGTCTCGGCACCAAGCGCCCGAAGCGCCGACGGCCGCACGGGCGGGACGCCCCAGGAGGAGGCGTCCGGCGTGGAGCCCGAGGACGCGGAGCCCCCGCACGCACCGCGGACCCTCGCCGACCTCGAGGCCATCCTGCCCGACCGCTCCTGACACGTCCTCGGCCGCGCTCCGCCATCATGCCTCAGCGAGGCGCTTGGCGGTCCCCAGCACCTCGTCGAGCATCGCCTCGGTGAGCCGCCCGGTGAACGTGTTCTGCTGGCTGGGGTGGTAGCTGCCGAGCAGCGTCACCGGCCTGCCGTCGGTCCTGGTCAGCTCCGCCGTCGCCCCGTGGCCGAAGCGCGGCTGAGGGCGGGGGAGGGACCACCCCGCCTCGCGGGTGACCCGCAGTGCCGCGCCCCATCCGATCCCGCCCAGCGCCAGTAGCACCTTGACCTCGGGCATGAGGGCGATCTCGCGGGCGAGCCACGGTGCGCAGGTGGTGCGCTCGGCGGTCGTCGGCTTGTTGGCCGGCGGGGCGCAACGCACGGCTGCACCCATGCGCGCCCCGATGAGTTGCTGCCCGTCACCGGCCGCCGTCGAGGTGGGGGACGTCGCCAGGCCCGCCCGGTAGAAGGCGGCCCACAGCCAGTCCCCGGAGCGGTCCCCTGTGAACATGCGGCCGGTGCGGTTCGCCCCGTTGGCCGCCGGTGCCAGCCCGACGACGTAGATGCGGGCATCTGTCGTTCCAACGCTCGCCACAGGTCGACCCCAGTACGGCTCGTGGGCGAAGGAGGCGCGACGGCCGGTCCTGGCCACCTCCTCACGCCAGGCCACGAGGCGGTCGCAGGCGCGGCACACCGTGATCCGGGCGTCGAGCGCGGGCAGGTCCGACGATGCACCGGCCAGACGTGCCACGTCAGCGGCCGATCGGGCCACAGGCGTGGTGGCGGTGGCGGGATCGTCGGGCCATCCGGTCCCGGGCGGGACCGGGGAATCGAAGAACGCTCCGGTGATGGGGTGCGGATCGGACATGTCCCCATTGTGCACACGGGCAGAGCAACATGGTTCCGGCTTCTGTCATCGGTGAGGGGCCGGACCACTCATCGCGAGAAGGATGCTCCATACGGGCCGACGGCGAGGCGCATCCCCCTGGGGTCGGAGACGAAACCGGCCTGACGCAGCAGGTCGCTCACGGCGCGATCCAGCGCGCTGACGCCGTTGAGCGACTCCACCACCGTACGGTGCCGTCCCGGCGGCGATCCCTGGCGCGCCAGCGCCCCCTGTCGCGCGGTCGCCAGAGCGCTCAGGGCGCGCGTCAGCACCTCCCGCTCAGACGTGTAGGAGATGAGCACCTTGAGGCTGTCCGAGGCATAGAGCACCGGAGCGCCCTCAATGAGGACGACGCTCGCGCCGCGGCGTCGCTGCGGCGCACCCCCTGCCTCCTCGCCCTCGATCCCGACCTTACCGATGCCTGCGGGCAGCGCCGGCTCGGGCCACGCCGACCCTCGGCCAACCAGACAGGCCGGGTCCTTCAGGTCGAGGACGATGCCGGTGCCGGAGCCGCGCTCCCCGGCCGACTCCTGGCCCAGGAACCGCAGGCGGTCAACGGTCTCCCGCTCGGCGAACTGAGCCGGACCGAGACCCTCGACGAAGCCGCCGCGCAGGACGGCCCCTGTGTCCTCCATGCGCCGCAGCACGGGCATGAGCGGCACGAGCCCTCCCGCACCGCCGAAGGCCAGGGCGACGTCGCGGGAGACGACCCCGTACCGGTCCAGCAACGACTCCACCTCAGCGATCGCCCGTTCCTCGGCGGAGGCCGGAGCAGCCGAGATCCGCACCCACGAGGTGGAGGAGAGCACGGAGGACAGGCGCCCGGAGGCGGTCTGCCCGCCGGTCTGCGGGATCGCAACCATGGCGCGCCGGCTGCGACGGCTGCGCACCCGCCGTGCCGGTGCCCGGTGAACCTTGGGCGCGGGCTCCAGCGATCGGCGCACGGGCTCGAAGGAGCGGCCCGTGGCAGCCCCCTCGCGCACCAGCCGCCAGCGCTCGTCCTCGGAGCCCTCCTCGTTCAAGTCCCCGTCCTGCTCAGTCCGGGGCCCGGCCCACGCAAGCGCATCCCCGACCACCGGGGCGAGAGCCGAGTCCGTGGGGAAGAAGGCGATCTCCCCGAGCGCGACGACGTCGTCGGCCCTCGCCGGTGCGGCCGAGCCGCGCTCGCCCGGGCCTGTCCGGCCCGATCCGCTCTGTCCCGAGGCCAGCTCCTCACCAGGACGCGCCTGCCAGACGACCTCCCCGGAGGCGATGAGCTCATCGAGCATCGCGGGACGGTAGTCGGCCACCCGCGCGGGCAGCACCACCGACTCCCACAGGTCGGCCGGCAACCACACGCCCTCCAGCGCGGCCAGGGCCTCCGCCAGGGCGTCTACGCCGCTGCCCGCCTCATCCAGCCCGGCCCGCTCCAGCACCAGACGCTGAAGGACCTCGGGAGCCACCGGTGCGACGGCGGCCCGAGCCCGAGCCAGGGAACGGTTGCGCACTCGGGTGAAGACCGAGGACTCCATCCATCCCGCCTCGCCAAGGCTCACGAGCGAGCCCTCCCCGGCGAGCTCCCTCAAAGCGGCCTCGGCTGCCGACGCCCCTATACCGAAGGCCTCCGTCACCTGCCCCGGCGTGATGAGCGTGTGCACCCGGGCATGGCGCAGGACGAGATCGTTCAGGGGAGAGCGGGCCGCCGAGATCCGTGCGGCTGCGCCGTTGACGCCGTCGAGGGCGGTCTGCTCCGCGGCCGACTCGGGGATCGCCGTCCCCAGCGCCAGGTGCAGGCCACCGGCGTCCTCGATCCGCGCCCAGTGCTCGCGCCCGCCAATAGTCACCCTCAGGGCGCGGCCGGCATCGGCGAGCCCATCCACCGCTGACCGCACCGCCGCAGGCAGGCCGTTGGCGACCCCGGAGTCCTCCTGGACGTCGTCGCCGCCCGAGTCTCCGGTGTCCTCGCACCGCTCGACCAGCTCCGTATCGGTCAACGGTCCGAGCTCGCGCAACAGGTCGGCGATGCCCTCGGCGTCGGCGCGCGCCCGCCGCCCGGACGCCAGGTGCTGAAGCTCGGCCTCCACCTCCGCCATGACCTCGTCGTCGAGCAGCCCGGCAAGACCTCCGTCCCCCAGCAGCGTGTCGAGCACCTGGGGATCCAGGGACAGCAGCCGGGCCCGGTGCTCGGCATGCGGCAGGTCCTCCTGGTACAGCAGGGTGCTGGTGTAACCGAACAGGAGCGGGTGGGCGAAGGGCGAGGGCTCGGTGGTGTCAGCCTCGACGACGCGCACCCGACCGGAGCCCAGGCGCTCCATGAGACCGGTGAGAGCGGGCAGGTCGTAGTACTCCTGGAGGCACTCGCGCGCCGCCTCCACGCCCACGGGGAAGTCCTGGAACTGGCGGGCGGCCTCAAGCAGCTGACCCGCCTTGACCCGCTGCAGCCACAAGGGTGTGCGGTGCCCCGGCCGCGTGGTGGGCATGAGCAGGGCGCGCGCGGCGCACTCACGGAACCGGGCTGCGAATAGCGCCGTCTCATCGATCCGGCCGCGCACCAGGGCAGAGACCTCCAGGGGATCGAAGACGACGAGCTCGGCGCCCGGGAGCCGCCCCTCAAGCACCGGAATCTGCAGCACGATGCCGTCGTCGGCCGCGATCACCTGCGGTTTGATCCCCAGTACCTGCTGCACCCGCTCCCGGATCGCCATCGCCCAGGGCTCGTGGACGCGCCGCCCCAGCGTGCTGTGGACGATGATGCGCCAGCTACCGGACTCGTCCCGGTTGCGCTCCAGGACCAGGGTCTCATCGGTGGGCAGGACCCCGGTGGCGCAGCACTGCTCGCGCAGCAGCGCCACGAGATTGTCCTGGGCATGGGCGTCCAGCCCCGCATCCTTGAGCCGGCGCCGCAGCACCTGCTCCGCCTCCGACTCACCAGTACTCCCCGGTTCCTCCAACCCGGCTTGCGCCTCCCGCAGGAAGGCCCCTTTTGGCGAGCCCGGTGGCCGCCGGCCGCCCCAGGCCCTCGCCCCGCCAGAACGGCAGGCGGGCGCTGCGTCCCTCGGCCGGGTCGACGACGACGCGGTCGCCCGTGATCTGCCGGATCCGCCAGCTCGACGTGCCCAGCGTGATGATGTCGCCCGGGCTGGACTCGTTGACCATCTCCTCGTCGAGCTCGCCCACCCGGCGCCGCCCGGCCTCCTCGGCCCCCTCGGGCAGAACCACCGGGAACATGCCCCGGTCCGGGATCGTGCCCGACGACGTCACGGCCAGCCGCTGCGCGTTCGGCCGGGCGCTGAGCCGGCCGGTGGCGCGGTCCCACACGATCCTCGGCGAGAAGTCGGACAGGTCCGCTGAGGAGAAGCCTCCGGACAGCAGCGTCAGCACCGACTCGAAGGCCCGACGCGGCAGTGAGGCGTAGGGCGCCGCCCGTGTGACGGTGGCGAACCAGCCATCGGCCGTCAGGTCCCCCGCGCTCACCGCGGCGACCGTCTGCTGGGCCAGGACGTCCAGCGCGTTGGTCACTAGGACGGTGTGCTCGATCGTCCCGGTCCGCATCCCCTCGGCGGCGACGACGGCGTCCACCAGGTGGGTCCGCTCCACCGGGTAGATGACACCGCGGGTCGCCCGCCCACCCGGTGATCGGCCCGCCCCACCCGCTGCAATCCCGCCGCGACCGACGGCGGCGGCGCCACCTGGAGCACCAGGTCGATGGAGCCGATATCGATCCCGAGCTCCAGCGAGGCCGTAGCCACCACGCACCGCAGCTCTCCCGAGGCCAGACGGCGCTCCACGTCCAGACGCTGCTCCCTGGAGACCGACCCGTGGTGCGCTCGGGCAATGACGGGCGCCCCCTGCGGTATCGGCTCGGTGTGCGCGGCGGTGCCCATCTCCCAGGACTCGCGGTGAACCGGAGCCTGGGTCTCCGACGGCGGTGCAGCATGTGAAGCGAGGTGCGGTTCCGGTTCTCCCGCGTTCTCCGACCCGCCGCGCCCCGCGTAGGCCTCGTTGAGCCGGGCGGTCAGGCGCTCGCAGGCCCCACGGGAGTTGACGAACACGAGCGTCGTACGGTGGGCGAGGACCTGGTCCAGGATCGCGTTCTCCAGGTGCGGCCAGATGGAGCCCGACACCCGGGCCGGCCCCGCCGAACCCGGGACTCGGCTCGCTCCGGCCGACCCCGTCCGTCCCGACTGCTCAACCTGCCCCGCCGCCATGGCGCGGCGCAGCGCCCTGTCCGAGCGCCACGTATCCCCCGCCCCGGCTCGCGCGAGTCCCGAGGACCGCCCTGCGACGCCGAGCGAGGGGGATCCCATCGCCCGCTCCATCCGGGTGCGACGGTCCGAGATCGCCGGGATGCGGGCCATGTTCTCCACCGGCACGGCCACTGTGACCTCCGGCGCCGCCCGGCCGTCGTCGGCGATGACGGTCACCGGGTGCGGCCCGCCGAGGAACCTCGCCACCTCCTCATGGGGCGAGACCGTCGCGGACAGGCCTACACGCTGCGCCGGGCGCTCCAGGAGGTCATCGAGCCGCTCCAGGGAGAGGGCCAGGTGCGTGCCGCGCTTGGAGCCGGCGAAGGAGTGGATCTCATCGACGATGACGGTCTCCACCGTGCGCAGCGTCTCGCGCGCGGCGCTGGTGAGCATGAGGTAGAGCGACTCCGGCGTCGTAATGAGGATCTCCGGCGGATGCTCGCGCAGCCGACGGCGCTCCCTCGCGGGCGTGTCCCCCCGAACGCACCCCCACCGAGATCGGGAGGGCAGGGCCGACGGCGGCGATCCCCGCCAGTGGTCGGCGCAGGTTGCGCTCGACGTCGGCCCCCAGCGCCTTGAGCGGTGAGATGTAGACAACCCGCACGCCGCCGGCCGACTCCGGGCGCTCGCGGGCCTCCGCCTCGCCGGTGTCGAGCCGCCCCAGGCGATCGATGGCCGACAGGAAGGCCGCCAGTGTCTTGCCCGAGCCGGTGGGGGCGATGACCAGCGCTTTCCTCTCCCCGTCCGATCGCCGCCCAGGCGCGCTCCTGTGTGATGTCTCGGGACATGGGTGACGGTTCTGTGTCAGGACTTCGGTGACGTTTGGTGTGTCGGGACATGGGTGACAGTTAGGGTCTCTTGCGGCCGCGGCCTCCGCGTTGGTTGGTGGGGTCGGGTGGGTGGTGGGAGACGTAGGTGGTGCCTTGGGGCGGCCAGGTGTACTGGATCAGGACCTCGCCGTGGGTGTCGGCGAAGGTGATGGTGCTGGTGTCCCAGATCGCGATGACCGTGGAGGCGGCCAGGTGGCGGTTGACCAGGAACGCGATGCCACCGATGTGGACGGTGCCGTTGCGGGTGATGGTCAGCTCGCGCTGGCCGGTGGCACCGATGGGCTTGTGCCGATGCACCCGGCGCCGTGCGGTGGTGTGCTGCTGAGGGTCTGGGCCTCCTGGGGTGATGGGGGCGGTGTCGTGGTCCGGTCGGGGTGCCTGGGCCACCTCGGTGGCGTCCCATGCCTGCTGCGGGGTGATGCGCCCGGGCAGGCCCTGGTGGGGGCGCTGGGTGTTGTACACGAGGTCGAAGCGGTCTACCTGATCCTGAAGTTCGGCGATGGAGGCGGCCAGGGGCTGCTGGTCCAGGTAGCGGAACAGGGTCTGGTGGAAGCGCTCGTTCTTGCCCTGGGTGGTGGGGTGGTAGGGCTTGGGAGGTGATGGGCTCGACCCCCAGAGAGCGCACGTGCTCCACCAGGCGTCCGGTACAGCCTCTTCGGCTGGGGTTAAGAGCGATGCCGTTGTCGGTCAGCAGACGCTGGGGCACACCCCGGGCGGCTACGCCTTTGTCGAAGACGTCGATGGCGGCCTGGCTGGTCTCGCTCGAGGCGACCAGGGAGGCCACCGCCAGGCGGGAGTGGTCGTCCTGGAGCTGGAAGATGACCACCTTGCGTCCTTGGGTGATGACGTACTCGGTGGCGTCGAGCTGCCAGCAGGCGTTGGGGGCGGGGTAAACGAACCGTCTCCAGGTCGCCCGTGGTCTCTTGGACGGCTCGGAGCGAGCCACCCCCTGGTCGCGGAAGAGCCGGGCCAGCCACGCCGGTGAGGGTGCCTTCAGCCCCATGGAGGCCATCTTGTCGTGCACACTGATCGGGCCGTGGTCCAGGCCTGAGCGCTCCAGGGCCGCCCGCACCTCCAGGGCCTGGGAGCGCACCGCCTCGGGCAGACGGGCCGGGCTGGAGCGTGGGCGACGCGACCGGGGCTCAAAGCACCGCCGCCGGCCCCTCCAGGCGGGCTCGGCGCCGCAGGACGTAGAACGTCTTGCGTGAGATGGAGTGCTCAGCGCAGAACGTCGTCACCGCCCCACGAGGCGCGTCATCAGGCCACTGAGCGATCGCCAGACGGACACGAGGATCAACACAACGGTTCTTATCAGAGCTCACCACTCAATCTCAGACCACAAGTGTCACCCCCAGAACCCACCGAAGTGTCACCAATGTCCTGACACAGAACCGTCACCCAAGTCCAAAGACATAACACCAGGCGCGCTCCTGCACGGCGGTGGGCCCGGTGGGAAAGGCGTCGGAAACCAGGTCCGGGTGGCCTGCGAGAAGCTCTTCCAGCCGGGTCTGTACGCACTGGCCGTAGCGGTGCTGCCGCTGCTCGTTGCTGTCCCCGCAGCCATGTTCGCTCACCCCCGCTCACCTTGTGGCTTCAGTGATCATCCTTCCATGAGGCTGTGACAGCAATCCGCGCCGCTTCATTGCGTTGACCGGATCGCCGCGCGGAGCTGAAAAAGTCTGCGGCAGCGGTGGGGGGAGCAGCCCCGCATCCGCTCCTCCACCGCCACCGCGTATTGCAGCGATACAACCGTCTGATTTCGCTCAGCGCGTGACGATCTGGAAGAATGCCGCCGTGAGCACACGTACTCCGACGAAGTCCTCATCCTCTTCCGGCACTGCGTCCTGGCTGGACCGGTACTTCCGCATCACGGAACGCGGTTCGACCATCTCCCGCGAGGTCCGCGGCGGGATCGTCACCTTCTTCTCGATGAGCTACATCCTCGTCCTCAATCCCGCCATCCTATCCAAGGCGAGTCCTCCGGGAACCGAGGCCCAGCTCGCCGCCGGCACCGCCTTCGTCGCCGCGGTCATGACGATCCTCATGGGCGTCGTCGCCAACTACCCGATGGCCCTGGCTGCGGGGCTGGGGATCAACGCGATGGTCGCCTACACCCTCGTGGGCACCCAGGGCATGACCTACGCCGACGCCATGGGGCTCATCGTCATCGAGGGCATCATCATCCTCGTCCTGGTGCTCACCGGCTTCCGCGAGGCCGTCTTCAAGGCGGTACCCGATCAGCTCAAGACCGCGATCTCCGTGGGCATCGGCCTGTTCATCGCGCTCATCGGCCTGGTGGACGCCAAGATGGTGCGCCGCGGCGGCACCCCCCTGGAGCTGGGCCTGGGCGGATCCCTTCAGGGCTGGCCGGTCATTGTCTTCCTCTTCGGCCTCTTCCTCATGGTGGTGCTCTACGTGCGCAAGGTCCGCGGCGCCATCCTCATCGGCATCGCCTCGGCCACGGTCCTGGCCATCATCATCGATGCCTTCGCCCACCTGGGCCCCTTCAACGACGACCCGGAGAAGGGCCCCCTCAACCTCACCGGCTGGTCCCTGTCCGAGCCGCACCTGACCGGTTTCCCGGTGGACCTGCCGAGTCTGTCGACGTTGGGCCACTTCAGCCTGCTGGGCAGTGTCCATAAGGTCGGGATCGTCTCAGTGATCCTCCTGGTCTTCTCCCTGCTGCTGGCCGACTTCTTCGACACGATGGGCACCATGGTCGCCATCGGTGCCGAGGGCGACCTGCTCGACGAGCACGGCAACCCGCCCAGGACCCGCGAGATCCTTGTTGTCGACTCCCTGGCCGCCATTGCCGGCGGTGTCGGCGGTGTCTCCTCGAACACCTCCTACGTGGAGTCCGCCGCAGGCGTGGGGGAGGGGGCTCGTACGGGCCTGGCCTCGGTGGTCACCGGCTGCATGTTCGCGCTGTCCATGTTCTTCGCCCCGCTGGTCAAGATGGTTCCCTACGAGGCGGCCACCCCGGCGCTCGTCGTCGTCGGCTTCCTCATGATGATGCAGGTGACCGACATCGACTGGGAGTCCCCGGAGATCGCGCTGCCAGCCTTCCTGACCATCATCATGATGCCCTTCTCCTACTCGATCACCAACGGCATCGGGGCCGGCTTCGTCGCCTACCTGGTCATCGAGGTGGCCCAGGGACGGGCCCGCAGGATCCACCCGCTCATGTGGGCGGCCTGCGCGATGTTCGTCGTCTACTTCACCCTCGCCCCGATCAAGGCGATTCTCGGCGTCTCCTGACGAGGACGGACTGCGCCTGCTGGACGCGGAGGCGGTCTCTCATTGAGCGCCGACGGCGTGGGTGTCCAGATCTGCAGCAAAGGCTCTGAGCAGCCTTGTTCCTTCGGAAGTAAACGGCATGATTTCGCGGTTCTTGTTGATGGGGCGAGTGGCGCTGAGCTTGTTATGTCTTTGGACTTGGGTGACGGTTCTGTGTCAGGACATTGGTGACACTTCGGTGGGTTCTGGGGGTGACACTTGTGGTCTGAGATTGAGTGGTGAGCTCTGATAAGAACCGTTGTGTTGATCCTCGTGTCCGTCTGGCGATCGCTCAGTGGCCTGATGACGCGCCTCGTGGGGCGGTGACGACGTTCTGCGCTGAGCACTCCATCTCACGCAAGACGTTCTACGTCCTGCGGCGCCGAGCCCGCCTGGAGGGGCCGGCGGCGGTGCTTTGAGCCCCGGTCGCGTCGCCCACGCTCCAGCCCGGCCCGTCTGCCCGAGGCGGTGCGCTCCCAGGCCCTGGAGGTGCGGGCGGCCCTGGAGCGCTCAGGCCTGGACCACGGCCCGATCAGTGTGCACGACAAGATGGCCTCCATGGGGCTGAAGGCACCCTCACCGGCGTGGCTGGCCCGGCTCTTCCGCGACCAGGGGGTGGCTCGCTCCGAGCCGTCCAAGAGACCACGGGCGACCTGGAGACGGTTCGTTTACCCCGCCCCCAACGCCTGCTGGCAGCTCGACGCCACCGAGTACGTCATCACCCAAGGACGCAAGGTGGTCATCTTCCAGCTCCAGGACGACCACTCCCGCCTGGCGGTGGCCTCCCTGGTCGCCTCGAGCGAGACCAGCCAGGCCGCCATCGACGTCTTCGACAAAGGCGTAGCCGCCCGGGGTGTGCCCCAGCGTCTGCTGACCGACAACGGCATCGCTCTTAACCCCAGCCGAAGAGGCTGTACCGGACGCCTGGTGGAGCACGTGCGCTCTCTGGGGGTCGAGCCCATCACCTCCAAGCCCTACCACCCCACCACCCAGGGCAAGAACGAGCGCTTCCACCAGACCCTGTTCCGCTACCTGGACCAGCAGCCCCTGGCCGCCTCCATCGCCGAACTTCAGGATCAGGTAGACCGCTTCGACCTCGTGTACAACACCCAGCGCCCCCACCAGGGCCTGCCCGGGCGCATCACCCCGCAGCAGGCATGGGACGCCACCGAGGTGGCCCAGGCACCCCGACCGGACCACGACACCGCCCCCATCACCCCAGGAGGCCCAGACCCTCAGCAGCACACCACCGCACGGCGCCGGGTGCATCGGCACAAGCCCATCGGTGCCACCGGCCAGCGCGAGCTGACCATCACCCGCAACGGCACCGTCCACATCGGTGGCATCGCGTTCCTGGTCAACCGCCACCTGGCCGCCTCCACGGTCATCGCGATCTGGGACACCAGCACCATCACCTTCGCCGACACCCACGGCGAGGTCCTGATCCAGTACACCTGGCCGCCCCAAGGCACCACCTACGTCTCCCACCACCCACCCGACCCCACCAACCAACGCGGAGGCCGCGGCCGCAAGAGACCCTAACTGTCACCCATGTCCCGACACACCAAACGTCACCGAAGTCCTGACACAGAACCGTCACCCATGTCCCGAGACATCACAGAGTGGCGCTGAGCTCCCTTTGCTGCAGATTTGGACACTCTGGCCCGTGTGAGGTCCTCCGCCCCTCTTAACCTGCCCCCTCACGTCCCGTTACAGGGAGCCGCTTCGCGTATCTCGGTGTCCACTGGGGGATGGTGAGCCGTGCTCCACCTCCACGACCTCTCGAGCGACGTGGTGTCCAGGCAGCGGACATGACCGGTTCTGTGATCGATGTGACCGGTAGGCAATTCTGAAATTCTGCAGTTCTTGTTCGGCTCCTGACGTCTCCGCAGCGCCCATGTCCGCTGTGTGGACACTGTCGCTATCAACTCGGTGCTTTGAGCAGCAATCCTCGCGCTCCTACCTCCCCGGGTGTGATGGGGCCGTGGTCCTACCCCACGACGGTGCGAGCCTTAACGCGGTGGTTGGGTGTTCACCATTGGTTGAGGATGGTGGGGTAGGTGTTGGGGGTGCCGAAGGTGAGGATGGCGCCGTTGGCCACGGGTGTGGTTGTGGTGGCCAGCTGGGTGGCTCGTTGGTAGTGGGGTGAGTCGGAGGCGAAGAACATCTTCCAGCCCGGGACGTAGAGGAAGGGGTAGGGCTTATCTCTGTTAAGGTTCTTGATGGGGTGGTCGCTTCTCGACAGGCCTCCAATGATGTTGGGGGCGAAGGTGGTGGCGGTGGTGTGCATGAGGGTGTCGGCCAGGCCCTCGCTGGCGTCCAGGGAGGCCCCGAGTGCCTGGCCGATCCTGAGAGTGATGCTGGCGTCTCCGGGGTTGGGCATGTTGAAGCTCAGTTCGAGTTTGTTGCCCTGGCCGATCTGCCCGGAGAAGGCCGGGGTGACGCCGAAGCGTTCGCGTCCCCAGTCGACTTGGGCTTGGTGGATCTCTTGGAGGAGGTAGTCCTGGGTGATGGGTGGTGCCTGTTCGGCCTCCTGGGGGCTGTCGGCGGTGGGGCGCCACAGGTCCAGGGAGGGGTGCAGGGGTCTGACCTGTTGGATCCACTCCCATACCCTGCGTCCTTCTGAGACCGGGTCGCCAAGAGCCCGCCGCCTCATGTGTAGGCGCCATTCCATGATGGTTGTCCTTTCCTTGTGGCGCTGACTGATCAAGATGCTAGTTGGGTGGCGTGTGGATGAGCTCGATCTCGACTGGGAACTCTCCCCAATACTGTTTCTCTGAGGGTGTCGAAGGTGTATTTTTCTGCGATGTGCCATTGGACGGGGGTGTCGGTGCCGGTGGCTCGCACGGCCTCGACCTGGTCCTCGGCGGTTTCGATGAGTCCTTTCTTCTTGGGGGTGACTTTGCCTGTGACTGGGTCTACCTTCCTGGGGGTGCTCTTTGGTTCCCTTGACCAGTCTCCTTTAATGAGTGGGTCGTAACCGGGGCCTTTGGCGTCGACGAGGGCGAAGCCGTTGTAGCCGTCGAACTCGACGCCGTTGACGATGTAGGAGTGCTCGATGGGGACGCCGGTGACCTGCTCCTCATAGGCCTGGGAGCGCGGCGATCCGTAGTTCTTGCCGGGGCCCCAGGTGCCGACTCCGCCGTCGGAGCGTCCGGGTCTGGGGGTGCGCAGTCCGGGTTGGTGGATACCGGCGCGGGGGGTTGAGACCCCTGCTGGCCTGTGCTCGGCTGAAGCGACGTGCGGCTTTGGTTGCGGCGGCTTCTTCTCGGGCGAGAGTGCGTGCGGTTCTGGCGGCGTTGCCGGCGCCGCGGAGGGCTTTGCCCCCGGGGATGATCGCCGCTGCGGCCAGGCCGGCGTCGGTGATGACTTCAAGGTCGTTGTGGGTGTCCAGGTAGTGGCCGGTGGTGCCCCAGGGGTCGCGCACGAGCTGGGCGGTGGGGCGGGCGGCGTCCAGGGCAGTGGCGATCCCGAGTCCCACGCTGAAGGCCAGGCCAAAGGGACCCCCGGACAGGAAGACGGCGGCGGCACCGATGAGGACCAGGGCGGCCTTCTCAGTGGGGCTCATGGACTCCCAGACCGCTCCGAGCATATCCAGGATGCCGGCGAACCAGAAGGTGGGCAGCCCGATCAGGCGCTGGTTGAGCTCAGTCACCAGAGGCGGCACGACGGAGTAGATGATCCAGGCTCCGGCCAGGGCCGCCGCTGCGGCCAGGGCCGAGGTGGCCCAGCGGTGGGTGCCGGCGTCGAGCTGTCGGCGTGCAGCCAGGTCGCGGGCGATGCGGTGCTCTGCCCAGGCCTGCAGGAACAGGCGGGGTCGGCGGGTGGTGGCCGCCTGAGCCAAGGCGAGCCTGACCCGGTGTGCCCCAGCTCTGGTGGCGGCTGCCGCCTCGACGACGTCGGCGCCCCACCTGCCGGCAACGCCGCCAGGCAGGCCCTGGGGTGCGCTCGGTCCGCCACCCGGTCCGGCAAGTGCACGCGCGTAGCTGCCCAGGCGCATCACCCGGGCATCCAGGAGGATCGCGACGACCAGCATCACCAGGAGCATCCAGCCCCGGCCCTGACCAGAACCAGCCATGCTGCTAGTAGTCCCGACGATCGGCCAGGGCGGCTCGCCGTTGGTGGCGCCCCAGGCCTTGACGACGCGCTCGTCAGTGAACCAGTCGGTGCTCGCGGTCGTGGCGTTGGTCGCCATGTGGTCGACCATCGTCACCCACAGCACGCCCGGGGGCAGGCCAAGAGCCGCACAGCGCAGGGCGACCCCAATGGCGGGGTGGTGGTGCCTGGCTCGCCACCACAAGTGCCGCGCCAAGCCGATGCTCACGGCAACCAGGCCGGTGACAATGGCGTGCCCCGCATAGGTCACCGCCCCCGGGAACTCGTCGGAGAACGGCCAGAGGCTGAAGGTGGGAAGATGCGTGCACTTGACGACTCCCGCAGGGTCCTCTGGGCATATCGCCTTGGACAACTGCATCCCCGGGGTGTTTCCGACGATGTACGCCAGGCGCCGTGCGACCTCCTCGACCGCCGTGAAGCCCGCTCCGCAGGCGACCCCCAGGACGAGCCAGTCCTGAATAAGCAGCCGGCGTACCCGCCCCGGGGCGATGACTGCCACCAGACAGATGGGGGCGAACTTGGCCAGCTCCTCGACGACGCCGGCGATTACGACCTTTGAGGCCGCATGGCTCACTGCCACTCCCGCAGCGGCGGCGACCTGGAAGGAGAGCCACCCAATGACCCCGGCCCATGGCATGGACAGGGCGAAGATGCCCGAGGTCATGCCCCAGGAGACGGTCTTGCCCCGCGCGAGCCAGAAGCAGGCCGCCACGATCCAGAAGCAGCCGATCCAGGCGCCCAGCGCTGTCCGGGCCAGTGGGGATACGGCCAGCGTCACCGCCACGATCAGCAGGCTCACCCAGGTCAGCACCATCCGGATCCGCATCAAGATGCGGAAGGCCCGAAGCTGCAGAAGGAAGCCGCCCAGGCGCTCCTACCACTCCAGGCGGACCGGTGCCCCGTCCAGGTTCAACGAGGACGCGGCCGGACGGTCAGTGGAAGGAGACACCGAAGCGGCCGGAGGCGCCTGGGTTGTGGCAACTGGCGCGGGCCTTGCGGGCTGCACGGGACTCGTCGTCGGTTGTGCAGGTTTCGTCGCCGTCGCCTGTGCGGGCATCAGCCCGTACTGCCCCGACGACGCCGGGACCGCCGCAGGGGCAGGAGGTACAGCGCCGGCCGGAACACCTCCTGGTGGCGCTACCCGTCCATACCCGGGCGCCGCCGTCGGCCCGGATGAGTGGTCCGTATGGGCGTCGCCGGAACCCGGCATGATCCCGTACGACGCACCCGACGCGCCGCCATGGCCACTAGACCCTGCGCCCCGGGCGCTGGTGCGACAGACCGACCCGCCTCCGCAGGTCCTGCCAGGGGCTCTGGCGTGAGCCCACCTGGTGCAGACGGGTACGGGGAGGTGCTGCCCGGTGCGGCCGGCGGGACCGACCTGGGCGCTTCGAGAACGGCAGACCCCTCCTCGACGGGGACGTCCCCGTCGGGCGGCGCCGGCGCCGCATGCCGTCCCTGTCTGGGCCGTTCCGGAGCCGCATGCCGCCCCCGGGACCGTCGCTCCTGTTCAGGCCCCTGGCCGTACGAGCCCGGCACATATCCCTGGCCGTTACCGTTCAACGTCCGCCCCTCTCTCATGCGCCGTTCAGCGGCGTGACCAGTTTGTTACCAATCGGCTAGGAGAGTGGCGGTTTTCCGCAATCCCGCTTCCTTCTCCGTCGTCAGGGGTAGCGCCCACCATGGGGAATCGTTGGCGCCTCTAGGGCTACCCTTCTCAGACGGGGCGTCCGTCGCCCGCTTCGCACCTTTCGGCGCCGCCCCTGACGTACGTCAACTCGCTTCCACGTCTCCAACCCCCCAGGACATGACCCGCACGACTTCCGCACGCAAACCCAGCAGCGGCATCTTCGCCTCCCTGAGATTCCACAACTACCGGATCTGGTTCCTCTCCGCCCTCGTTGCCAACACCGGGACCTGGATGCAGCGCGTGGCCCAGGACTGGCTGGTGCTGCGCGTCCTCACCAACGACTCCGCCACCGCCACCGGCCTGACCACGGCCCTGCAGTTCCTCCCCATGCTCCTGCTCTCCGCCCACGCCGGCCTCGTCGCCGACCGGGTCGACCAGCGCAGGTTCCTCATCCTCACCCAGAGCGCCATGGGCCTGGTCTCCGCCGTCGTCGCCATCGACGTCCTGGCCGGCACCGCGCGCCTGTGGCACGTCTACCTGGCCGCCTTCCTCGGGGGCCTCGCCGCCGCTTACGACGCTCCGGCCCGCCAGACCTTCGTGGCCCGGATGGTGCCCGCCGAGCACCTGTCCAACGCCGTGGGCCTCAACTCCGCCTCCTTCAACGCCGCCCGGCTCCTGGGGCCGGCGCTCGCCGGCGTCGTCATCACCTGGGTGGGTGCCGGCTGGGTCTTCGCCGTCAACGCCGCCACCTTCCTCTTCCCGGCCGCGGCCCTGGCCGCCATGCGCGTGAGCGAGCTCGTGGACATGCCCCGCGCCCAACGTGCCGCCGGACAGCTCCGTGAGGGCCTGGTCTACCTGCGCGGCCGCACTGATCTCGTCGTCATCATCGCCGTGGTCGCCGTCGTCTCCATGCTCACCCTCAACTTCCAGGTCACCATGGCGGCCACCGTGCGCACTGTCTTCCACCTGGAGTCCGACGCCTACGGCACTGTCTCCTCGGTCTTCGCCATCGGGTCCCTCTCCGGTGCCCTGTGGGCGGCCAGGCGCCGCAGCCCCCGCCCGCGCACGGTCGTGGTGGCGGCCTTCGCCCTGGGAGTCTTCTCCCTCCTGCTGGCCGTCATGCCCACCTACCTGACTTTCACCCTCATGACGATCCCGGTGGGCCTGTGCGTCCTCACGCTCCTGACCAGCGCCAACCAGACCGTGCAGATGACCACCGAGCCGTCCATGCGCGGCCGGGTCCTCAGCATCTACATGATGTTCTTCCTGGGGTCGACGCCGGTTGGGGGCCCGCTCATCGGCTGGGTGGCCGATGCCTGGGGGCCGCGCATCGCCATCGCGGTCGGCGGCCTGAGCGCTGTCCTCGCCGCCCTGGTCGCCGCCGCCTGGAGCTACAGGCACTGGAACCTGTCCCTGCACTACTCCTCCACCCGCCCCTACCTCAGGACCGCCTCCAAGGCGCCGGAAGCTCCGCGGCAGCCTCCGGAATCGGAGGGCCGGAGCGACGCCGACGTCGACTGACGGAATCGGTCGAGAGCCGGCTGAGCCGCTGGACGAGCAATACGCACGCTACCTGTCGCGCATCTTCGAGGCGCTGGGGAGTCCTCCCCAGGCGAGGATCGGCGCGCCTTCAGGCAGTGTTGGCGGACCTTGCGGCGCGCCGATTATCCTTTCAAGAAGCGCGGCGCAACGAAGAAGTCCCTTTCCGGACTCGAGCGGTCGCGGTAACCCACCTCAAGCAGGGAGCCCACCTCATGAGCGAGGCTGATCGACACCACCGAGATGTACCTCAAGACCGTCTATGAGCTTGAGGAGGACGGCGTTCCACCGCTGCGCGCCCGCATTGTCGAGCGCCTCGACCACTCTGGGCCCACGGTCTCCCAGACGGTGGCGCGTATGGAGCGTGACGGCCTCATCAAGGTCGCCGACGACCGTTCCCTCGAGCTCACCGACGAGGGCCGCCGGCGGGCCACTGAAGTGATCCGCAAGCACCGGCTTGCTGAAAGGCTGCTCCTGGACGTCATCGGCTTGGACCGCCGGCTCGTCCATGAGGAGGCATGCCGTTGGGAGCACGTGATGAGTGAGCAGGTCGAGGACGCCTGGCCAGCATCCTTGACGACGTCTCCACCGATCCTTCGGTAACCCCGTCCCGCCGCAGACGGCTGAGCACCCCCGTCCCTCCGCCGATGAGGTCAGTGCGGAACGGCTTGCCAGTCGTGAGACCACGACCGCTGTCGTCAGCCGCATCGGCGAGCCGATCCAGGCCGATGCCGAGCTCATCGCCGCCCTCGAGGATGCGGCGATCACGGCCGGTGCCCAGGTGGAGCTGCGTGTCAGTGCCGGCGGGGTCCGGCTCGTCGGCGCCTCTGGTGATCCCGTCGTCCTGTCCGACGACGTCGCCCGTCATCTCTTCGTGCGGCGCTGAAGCCTCGACGAAAGTGCTCTCTGCCAGAACCCTCAGAGAGACCTGAAAACAGCCTGTGCAGGCGAGGAGATCCGGCTGGCGTCCCGCATTCCACATATCGGAATGCGGGACGCTGTTCTGTGGTCTATGTCATGACTAAGCGACCTCCCTCACTGAGGGTTCCTCCGAACTGAGGGTATAGAAGTTGCGGCAACGACTCCGATAGGAGGTTGCGATCTTCCCGCGAAATAACGCCATTCTCACCATTAGGTTGGTATGGCTTGTTGGACGGGAAGTCCCTAAAGTCGTGTGGAGGAAAACGAAAAATCTCGCATGGTGTCCCGGCTCACAAGAGTGTGTGACACCTGGCCGTGACGAAGCGTCGGTCTGTCATGTAGCGTTCAGGTCGTTGCCGCAGACAACCGTCTCGGTGGCGTCTCGGATCGGGGCTTAGTCCTGCCACTCGATCTGAGGCAAGTGGAACCAACAACTCAAGTGGCAGGAACGGGGGAACCAACTACCGGTCGCCCAGGCGGACAGCCGAAGCGGCCTTGGGGTGAAGCCCGCATGTGCGGGCCGGACGTCTCCAGTCCGAACCCGACAGCTCACCTCGTCGGCTCAACAGGAGAAAGCATTCATGTCCTCACGCACCATCGCACGTCACCGCAAAGCCACCCGCGCCCTTACCCCACTGGATGACTTTGCTCCCACCGCGCGCCGAGGTCTGGCGGTCGCCGCATCGTCCGGTCTTGCCCTGACCATGATCGCCTCCGGCGCCAACGCCGCAGGCCACAGCGAGGTCACCTCCTCTGGAACCATTGAGGCTTCTGGCGTGACCCCCGGGGTCGGAATCCTCGCCGCCAACGCTCGCGAGGCCCTGGCCGCCAAGCAGCAGATCACCATCGCCCAGGCCAACTGGGTCACCGAGGCTGCTCCGCAGGTTGAGGCCGTTGCTCCGGCCGCTCCCGAGGCGCCCGCCGCTCCCGAGGCCCCGGCTGCTGAGGCTAAGGCCGAGCAGAGCACCGACAACGCCGGTGCCGCCGCTGCTACTGAGGCTAAGGCCGACCAGGGCTCCGACGCTGCTGCCGCTGACACGCAGGCCGCTCAGACCACTCAGGCCTCGACCCCCGCGCCGGCCGGCACCTCCAACTCCTCCGTCGTGGCCATTGCCATGCAGTACGTGGGCTCCCCCTACGTGTGGGGCGCCTCCGGCCCGAACGCCTTCGACTGCTCCGGCTTCACCTCCTACGTGTACTCGCAGGTCGGCATCAGCCTGCCCCGTACCTCCGGTGAGCAGGCAGTGGCTGGCACCCAGGTGTCCGCTTCTGAGGCTCAGCCCGGCGACCTCGTCGCCTGGCCCGGCCACGTCGGCATCTACGCCGGTGACGGCAAGGTGATCGACGCCGGTGACGAGTCCACGGGTGTTGTCTACCGCGAGATCTGGGGCTCTCCGACCTTCGTCCGCGTCGGCTGATCTCAGACGCTGAAGTCCTTCCGTGAGGGGTGGGCGCCGTAAAGGCCCACCCCTCACGGCATGTCGGGGGAGGTGTAGACGGCTGTCAGGGTGGTTCGTGTGAGCAAAACGAAGACAGGCCTTTCATGTGGTGGTCCCCACACCCCTTTTCGAGGCAGAATGTTCCTTGGGTCGCAGACCGTATCTCAAGAAAGGGCAGATCCCATGACCGATGGCAATGTCATCCTCGTCGGAGTCGATGGTTCACCCGAGTCCCTGGCGGCAGTGGACTGGGCTGTTGCGCGCGCCGAGCGCCAGGGCTGGCGCGTTCACATCCTGTGCGCCTACTCTCTGCCCTCCTTCACCACCGCGTCCCTCGACGGCGGCTACGCGGCGCTCGACGACTCGGCCATCAGGTCGGGTGCCCAGGCCGTCATTGACGAGGCCGTCGAGCGCGTCAAGAAGACCGGCGTGGCCGTGACCTCCTCCCTGGAGACCGGGGACCCGGCCGGCGTCCTCGTCGACCTCTCCGAGGAGGCCACCCTGGCCGTCGTCGGTACCCGTGGAGGCGGTGGCTTCGCAGATCGCCTCCTGGGAACCGTCTCCTCCGCCCTGCCTGCGCACAGTCACTGCCCGGCCGTCGTCGTGCCCCAGCGCACTGAGGGGGCCGACTACACGCCCGTGCGCCGCATCGTCGTCGGGGTCGACGGATCCTCCTCTGCCCGCAAAGGCTCTCAAGTGGGCCGTCACCGAGGCGGAGGCGTGGGGCGCCGAGCTCACCGCCATCGCCGCCGTCCCGATGGCCTCCGGAGCCGGAGCGCTCGCCTGGCTGCCGGCCGCCGTCGACCGAGAGCAGGTCCTCGCCGACGTCCGCTCCGGGCTGGACCGGGCCATCAACGAGGCCCTTGAGGGCCATGAGGGCGTCACCGTTCGCCGTCACGCGCTGGACGGCAACCCGGCCGAGCTCCTGGCCGAGTTCTCCACCGCCGTGGACCTCGTCGTCGTCGGCTCGCGCGGACGCGGGGGCTTCTCCGGACTCCTGCTGGGCTCCACCAGCCAGGCCGTCCTGTCCCACGCCTCGTGCCCCGTGCTAGTGGCGCCCTCGCAGCAGGTCAAGGGGGAGCGTCGTACGTCACGCACCTCCACCCCGTGGGGTCGCGCCTGAGAATGATTCCGCTGCGGTGAGCGTGAGCCGGCTCGCCGCAGCGCCACCCCGGTGCTCGAGTGGCCATGGGTGGGCCGATCCGCTGGTAGTCTTCCGCTCAGGCCCTCGTAGCTCAGGGGATAGAGCACCGCTCTCCTAAAGCGGGTGTCGTTGGTTCGAATCCAATCGAGGGCACTGACACCTTTCCGCGTCATCGCGGGCGTCAGCACCTCACCCGGTTCTGGCGCTCCCTCCCTTCATATCGGATCGCGTGTGCCATACGTATGTGGATGATGGTTTTCGCCTGGAATCTCAGGGTTTTGCGCTGCGCTCGTCCAGCATGGTGACCAGTCGGCGCTCCTCGTCAGTGCTCACTAGGTGCAGGTATGCCCCTGTGGTGGTGACGGAGGCGTGACCCAGCCAGGCGCTGACGGTCGCCACGTCGACGCCCTTGCGCAGCCACTCGCATGCTGCTGTGTGGCGAAGATCATGGATTCGACGGCCGCCGCTGATCTCGTCCCACCGCACCGACCGTCTCATGTTGCTGCGGTTGAGCGGACCACCCCCGCGGGGAGGTAAACACAATGTCGTCTGGCTTCAGGCCACGCAGGCGCCGGCTGATGATGAGCGCAGGGCGTTGCATGAGCGGGACCTTGCGGACCTTCCCACTCTTGGGTGCCTTCTCCGGGAATCCGTCGCTAGCGCTTCGCCTCACGCGCAGAGCGGTGGCGATGCCATCGTCGTCGATCACGACGTCGCGGGCACGTAGCGCCCTGAGCTCACCCCACCGCAGGCCCGTGTAGGCCAGCACGATAATCACGTCCCCGTACGGGCCTTCTGGTGCCATCTTCTCGACCTCCCGCCACGAGAACGGGTTAGTCGCTGCCCCGATGGCATTGGTTCTCGGGATCCTGATGCCCCGGACAGGATTACGGTCGACGACAGCAAGTCCCTCGAGCCACGAGAAAAAGGCCGCAACTGTAATCAGTACACGCTGTTTTGTTCCCGGACTGCCACTGATTGACTTGATCAAACGAGAAATCACTTTGAGGATTGACGTCGCAGACACGGTGGGCGCGCAGCCACGCGGGCAGTGACGCGCATACCCCTTCGTCCCGTTGCAGCGTCGACGGGGCAACAACCTCGCGTCGGTGCTCCAGGAAAAGCGGCAGCCACTCCTGGACCTTTCTCACCGCGCCGACGACGTCGATTCCCGCGGCCAGCTGACGTTTCATGCGTCGCTCCCACGCGCGCGCATCAACAGGACTGTCGAATGTTCGTGTAGCGATCGCAGTTCCACCGTCGTAGATGTAAGCACGCCATTTACTGCCAGATTTTGCGACCGTCATTCGTTCGCGCTTTCCGGAATGAAAGTGTGAATATTCTCTGCAATGAAAAGAATCTGCTCAGAAAGATCCTCACAGTACTGGGCATACACTCGTTCGTGCTCCATCTCATCGGCCACTGCGTCACGTTCGTCAGTGCAGACCTTGTCCTGCATGAGCTGAAGCTCGATCTCGGCAGCAATATCCGCGGCGCGCAAGGCCTCGTCGCGCACAGCGCTGGCCCTGAGGCGGAGCTGCGCCGCCACAAAGCTGGACACTCCCCCAGGGAGGCTAGCGGCCCGCTTCCTGACCTCAGTCGACGACAAGCGCCGGGTTCTCTTCATCATTCCTGTCTCCTGGTGCTGGCGGCAGTCCATTGAGCGTGGCATCATCCACCCAGAAAGCTCTCACACGACTGCGATCATGTTTGGTCGGCTCTCCGTCACGCTCCACCACCGTGATGGCATATGCTGCTCCGGGCATTCCCTTCAACTCTTTTTCGGGCTTAATCCCGCCCTCCCACTCTTCGCGATCAAGCACCATAAGCGAGTCAGATGCTCCACTGACTTGCATGATGATCCGTGACGTGAAAAGATCACGAGATCGCAGTGCCTCTTTTCTTGGGTCCTGAAGTGCGGCAACGACAGAGATCGATGCGGCACGACCTCGAGTCAGAATTGCGCGCAGGTTCTTGTCAACGCTCTTCTCTTCCTTTGTGGAATCCGCCGCATACGTGAGCATAGCCGCCTCATCAATCATCACCACGATCCCCGGATAGGCCGGGCAGAGTTCGGCCTTCCTCGCTTTGTCACAACGCATCAGCTCCAGGCGGTCATCGAGCAGGGCATTGATCTCGGCGAGCAAATCAGCCGCCTCCGCGTAGGTGCGTGCCCGTTTTTCGAAGATCTGTTTGTAGGCTTCCTGCTCGACTCCGCCTTTCAGGTCGATACCATACATTTTGATGCGACGCGCTTGAATCTGGGGAGTCATCCCTACGGCGATACCACCTAGTCGCTGCCCTTCCCGGCGCCAGTCATGCCAACGATTAGGGTATGGCCGCCAATGATCGGGATCGTCCACTGCTCGCCGGCCTCGGTGATCCCCACCAGCGCCGACCCCGCTGGAGCGCTGGTCGCGTCAGCCACCGGGTACTCTCTAACCTCAGCGAGCGGATCCGGACCCACGACGACAGTGAGGACCACTCCGGCAGCGTCATCGGGAGATTGCGCGGCCGTGACTGATGCGCCCAACGCGGACCCCAGCCGCTCGGCGGCCTTAGTCGTCTCAGTGGGAGACATGCTTGGCAGCGAGCGAATAGTGACCTCGAGACCGCGGGGCACACGATGAATTGCCGTGACTTCGGGAACGTAGAGGTCCTCGACGATGTCGTCGCCGATCAGCGCATGATGGCGAACTCGGCGCTCCAGACCGGCAGCAGAGCACGCCGAGATCCAACGCAGTTCCCGCAGATTCCGTAGGACGCGATCGATATCATCGCGCCTCCAGTACGCGACGATGGCCGTTCGGCTGGACCACGGCATCTCACCCGGGCGGAGCGTGGTGCGAATGGGCACACGGTGCCAAGCCAGCCACGACGTAAACGCGCACACCATGACGACAACCACCGCAATGAGGGCGAACGTCCACCGATTCCGCTCCGCAGCGATGAACCCCCAGACAGAGAGCGCCGTGAGGATGGCGGTGACCGTGGTTGCTATAGCCACCGCCAGTTGGCGCTCCCACCGGCGGAGCATCGGGCCACGACGACGGACCCGGCGCCGCCCAGTGTCTGGCTGATCAAAATCTGCTGCGGTACGCATCAGCGACCGCCCTTCCCGCTTGCGGAGTCGTCTGCAAGGAGCTCAACCTTCGGCTTCGAGGGTGTGGACGTCGCAGGGTTTGGAACCTCTATGAGCCTGTCGCAGTAATGGCCTGGCGCGTCTCAGCGCGATCTCCGAACGAGGTCACGGCGTACTGAGTGACCCACACGCGGCCATCCATCCTATAGAAGTGACCGTACTTATAGTTGCCTCGCTCGATGACCGAGATCGTGGTGCGAGTGTCAGGTCCGCCCCAGCGACTCGGGCCGACCACGCCGGTCGCGTACGTCGGTTCGCCAGATGGGGCGAGCTTCGGTGCTCCATCCCGCATGCGAGGCCTGACGTCCTCCGCGGTCAAATCCGTGCCCATGCCGGCAAAAATGGCATCAGAGAACTGGGCTGAGTCGTACTCAACGTCAGACAGGTCAAGCATGATGAGCTCCTCGATGTGCCGTAACCGATACAACAGATGTTCGCTTCGTGCACAGGATAACCTCCGCCTCGGTAGGCGTCAACATCGGCACATAACACTGTAAAACTGCGAAAAATAGACACATATAAACTGGAGTTAGGTGCTGGCCTGTGAGCATGTTCTGATGACCGTCTATGTTCATAACCGGTACGGTACATGTCGCGCCAGTCATGCCCAAAGCCTTGCGCTGCCTCAAATCCTGAGCGCCGTTCAGGCACATGAGAACTTCCGACAGGCGGCTATGTTGAGCTGTGCCGAAGCTGGCAGATGTCCCGCGGTGCCACTACGAAGCGGCCGTTGAGTGGGGTGCGGTACCCACATTCTTTAGACGCATACAAGTCCTATGTGATGCTTTGCACAGTTCGCTGGTTCGGTAGCATCGCGGTCATGGATGACCAGCAGCGCGAGAGATGTCGAGCCAGCTGTGAGGCGATGGCCGCGGGGGCGATCGCCGCCGCCAGGGCGCTAGCTGATGGGGAGACTCGACCTGACCAGCCTGACCAGCAGGTCGTCGAAGCTCTGAAGGCGCTGGCAACTGCTCAGACCACCCTCACGGAAACGCAGCGAGCACTCATCAATGCAGCGCTAGATGCGGGCGTGAGTGTGAGGAGGACGGCGGCGGCTGCTGGGCGACCAGTGGTGACGGTGCAAAAATGGCGGAAAGACGCCAAAGAATCAGATTGACCGTAACTTCTCTCTACAGGATCAAGGGGGCCGCCTTCGGCGGCCCCGGTGGGCGGCGCGCTCCTCGCGTCGCGCGCCGCCCACCCACTAACGTGCTTGTGCCCAGCATCGCGACATGCGGGACACAGATCGAAAGAACCGCAACATCACACCGAGAAACCCGGCACGCCACGAGATACTGCCCCCATACCGCATCGGCACCAGCGCAGCGATGATGAGGCACCGCCGCGGGCCGGAGGGCAGGCGGGCCTGACGATGCGCGCCCGAGCGAACACGCGTAACCAGGACAGAATCGCGCAGCAGCCAGTGATAGCGGCGAGACGCCCACCGCCATCCTCAACGACAGTCGGCACCGTCGCGCTGCCGGTCATCCATAGCCGGATGATCCGACCCCAACAGTGCGGAAATCACCAGCCAGGAAGCCATCAAGGTGCCGCCTACCGGAGTCACCATTCTCTAAGCAACTCTGGTCGCCACCGAGGCCGCAACAGTCATCGCACTCACCCGCCGTCGAGCATGATGCCCGACCCGGGGTCCGGAGGAGCCCAAGCCAACGCGGTACCAGGATCGCGCTCGATCTCACTGCGGATACGTCGCGCGTCCCGTGACCAGGACGTGGCCGATGCGTGCCGCCACACAACACTGTCGCCCAGTACGGAGCCTCGCGCCCGTGAGCAGTAGTCCTGTCTACGCCGACGGCAACGCGTGAGACTCAAACGATCAGGGCTCCAGTCCCGCGACGTGCTGAAAACCCTTCCGTGCCAACCGAATGAGCGGTGTCCGCCGCCACGACACCGATAGGAGCGCTGCAACCGCGAGTTGTGTGCCTCGCAGCACCGGCGATGACGAGCGCCATCCGCTCCGCCGCCAGGACGACCGCACCGCCAGGCATGTGCAGCCTGAGTCATCCGTCGAATGTGACTGCGCCGGACAATCTCATCAGGTGACGGGGTGCATGGCATCTCCTCGTCATCGCCGTCAGTGCCGGCAGCAACTACGTCCTTGAGAACGTAATTGATGACCTTCGACATATAGCCCGAGGCTCTATAAGCCTGCTGCTCCGAGCCAATCACGTCGGCGCGGAGCTGAGCACCCCATCGCAGAGTCCGGCCCGACGGAGAGGAGGTGGACACGCCTGCGCAAATCCTCTCCAGAGTCGATGCGCGCTGAGAGCCAGGCTCGGACCAGAGGAACCGCCGGTCCGCCCCGGTAACGCCGAGATCGACCTCAGACACCGACGGCGGCAGCGAGATCAAGACATGGAAATGGATCAAACCGCGGCTCTGCCACTCCGCGACCCGAACATACGACAACCGGGCCGAAGAGGTGCCCGTCACCCGGGCCAGCCAGTCCGACAGCGCGTCCGTGGTGCGCGTGAAAAGACGTGGAGCACATCCGTTGAAGTCGACCGCGCCGCTGTAGTCGTATGAGGCGAGGTCAATAGGGACGCCACGCAGAGGCGAGTCATGACGATGGCGCCGACCGCACTGGCACAGCGGCGGAGCACCCGAGGTTGGCGACTTCGGCACCCGGTGGACTTCCCCGAAGGAAGGCGCGGTCAGAGTCAACAGCACGAACCTCTCACCGGCATCAACCCGAGCCCGAAGACCGCTGTACACGACAGCTCTGACGTCGCCTCGATATAGACGTGCACAGGACGGACACGACAGCACCGAGCGTGACCCGCAACGGATACCGACGACGCCAGACCGGCCCGATGACTCGTCGTCGTAGCGCATCGGGACGGGATGTCGACACGGCAGACGTGCAAGCAAAGCCTCGTGCTGCGCGGCGAGATCAGTATCACCCTCTAGCCTCGCTCTAGCCATCTCCGCCAGCACCGGACCAGCCAGACGATCAGCCTCCGAGAGATCCCCGACCATCAGTGCCCGAAGAAGCTTCATGTGCGCATCCGAACCGGTCGCTGACACAGACGTCATGTAGACTGCGCCCGAACTCCTAAAGCGGGTGTCGTTGGTTCGAATCCAATCGAGGGCGCGGACACCGGCCAGTCCCGGTCGGCTTCTGCCGGCGGCGGACGTCGCTGGTCGGCTTCCGCCGGCGACGGTGGCGGTGGGCCGCTGGCGCACTCAGCGCCGGCTGAAGGTGGCCCTTCCCCACCGGTACCGGCTCATGGGCGAGCCACGCGCCCGGTGCGTCTCCATGCGCAAGTGTCGATCGGCCTATATCTTGAGCGTATGACGCCTTCGTTCTTCTCCTTCGGCCGCAAGCGGCGCGATGCTGCCCTCCGGGAGGATGAGCGCAAAGGGTGCTAGAGCCTCGGTCGGATCGGATCAAACCGCGAGCCGACGGCGTTTCGCCGCTGACCTGGGGGCCCTGGCCGCGGCACCGAGCACGCCCGAGCCCGCCCCTGAACCGGCGCCCCAGGCCCCTGTGCGCCCCGCGCCCGCACCGCCACTGAGCGAGGCGGATGTCGAGCGGCGCGAGCGCATTGATGCGGCCCTGTCCACCTGGCGCAGCCAGCTCGTGGATCTGGGAGGCGTGGCGAGCCTGGATGACATCACTCTGCTCGACGGCGTCGTCGATCTCACGGCCGCGCACCCCTCGGGCCTGGCCCAGCTCTACGCCGGACGCCCCACCCACCTGTCCAGCATCGTGCGCGAGCGCAACGCCCTGGGCGCGGCCCGCCAGTCCCTGCGGGAGGTCTCCGCCCGCACGGACGTCCTGGCCCGCCAGTTCGGCGTCGCACCGGTCTACCTGGCCATCGGGGTGGCCACCTGGAACGAGACGGTTCCCGAGGACGGAGAGGAGGACGACTCCATCCGCCTCGTCGACAGTGCCTCGCCGGAGGCGGACCTGACCGCCCAGATCCCGCACGTCGAGCGCATCGCCGCCGAGCACGCCGCCCGCAACGCCCTGGCCGCCGCCGGCCTCACCGTCCCCGAGGTCCCCTCGGGGCCCCGCGTGCGCACCGTCAACGCCCCCGTCCTGCTGCGCCCCGTCCGCTTGACCAGCGCCACCGCGGACGCCACCCTCACCCTCGATCCCACGATCGAGGTGAACCCGGTCCTCACCCGCGCCCTGCGCCGCTACCAGTGCACCACCGACATCGGTGACATCGCCCGTGCGGCTCTGTCCTCGGCGGGATTCACGCCCAGGTCCGCCCTGGCCCGCATCGGAGCCCTGGGCCGCCAGTACCTGCCCGGTTTCGAGATCCATGAGCGTCTCGTCGTCGGCGCCTTCGTCCACCCCGGTCAGGCGCTGGTCGAGGACTTCGACGCCGTGCTGGAGCGCTCGCGCACCTCCGCCCTGGTCGCGGCCATCGCCGGAGACGAGGGGCTCGCGAGGCCCTCAGTGTCCAGCTGCCCCCGCCCGTCCCCACCGACCGGGTCCCGGGGGCCGAGCGTGGTGTGGGGGACCTGGAGCCCGCCCAGCTCGATGTCATCGAGGCGGTGGGCACCGGGGCGAGCTTCCTCATTGATGCGCCCCCCGGCTCCGACGTCGCCGGAGCCCTGGCCGCCGTCTTCGCCGACGCCGCCGCCTCCGGGCGCACCGTGCTGCACGTGCCCGCCACCAGTGCCGATGGGCACGCCGTCGCGGCCGCCCTGCGTGAGGAGGGCCTGGGATCCATGGTCCTGGACCTCACCGAGGACGCCGCCTGGCGTCAGCACGCCTCCGAGGGCATCCGTGAGAGCCTGGGAGTTCAGCCGCCCCAGCTCGACGTCGCCGGGATCATCTCCCTGCGCGACCGGCTCACCACCGTCCGCTCCCGCCTGGACCGCTACGTCAGCGCCCTGCACCGGCCCCGCGATCCCTGGTCGGTCTCCGCCTACGAGGCCCTCCAGAAGCTCGCCGAGCTCACCAGCCGTCGCGACCGGGCCACCACCCGGGCCCGCATCGACGCCGAGCACCTGGGCGGGCTGGACGAGGACGGCAGGGAGCGGGCCCTGACCCTCCTGCACCGCGGGCACGTCCTGGGGCTGTTCACCCCAGAGGTCGCCACCAGCGCCTGGAACGGGATCCCGGTGGCCGACATGGACGAGGCCACCGACGCGCTCATCCACCTGCGGGCCCTGGCCAACGACCTGCTGCCCACCATCCAGGAGCACACGGCCACGGTCGCTCGCACCACGGGCCTGAGCCGGGCCCGCAACCTGGGCCAGTGGGTCGAGCAGCTCGACATGTTCGACGGCGTGCGCGAGTCCCTGGACGTCTTCCTGCCGGAGGTCTTCGAGCGCTCCGCTGCCGACATGGTCATCGCCACCGCCTCCAAGCGCTGGCGCGACGACCGGGGTATCCACATGGACGGCTCGCGGCGCCGGCGTTTCACGCGCCAGGCCAATGACCTGGTGCGGCCGGGCCGCGTCGTCGACGACCTGCACGCAGAGCTGGTCAAGGGTACAGTGTCGCCGTGAGGGTGTGGCGCCGACACGACCCCGACGGCGGTTGGCCCCGTCTGCCCCAGGGGCTGGACGAGATGCGCCGCACCGCCGGTCGGGCGCGCGGCGCCGTTACCGAGGTCCAGCCGCTGCTGGCGCGCGCCGAGGACTCGCCGGTGCTCATGGATATGCCCCTGGAGGACCTCCTGGAGCTGGCCCGCTCGCTGGCCGCCGATGATCTCACCGCTCAGAAGCTCCCCGAGGTCAACCGCATCCGCACCGACCTCGAGGAGATGGGCCTGAGCGACTTCGTGGCCGACATGGCCTCCCGGAGCGTCGAGGACGAGCAGCTCGAGCCCGAGCTCACCTACTGCTGGTGGTCCTCGCTGCTGGCCCAGACCCTCGCTGCCGACCCCGACCTCGGCGGCCTCGATGCGCGGGCCCTGTCCCAGATGGCCGTCTCGCTGCGGGAGCTCGACGCCGCTCACACGCGTTCCCTGTCCGGCCCCGTGGCTCAGGCCTGTGCCCGCAGGGTGCGCGCCGCCGTCGAGCAGGACAAGGCCGATGCCCGCGCCCTGTACATCGCGCTGGCCCGCGAGGACGGCGTCCCGCTGCGCGAGATCATCGACGCCCACCCCATGGCGCTGCTGGCCCGGCCGATCTGGATCGTTCCGCCCACGCTCGTGCCTCAGATCTTCTCGCCGACGGCGGTGGTGGACCTGGCCGTCCTGGACGCCTCCACACCCATGCCGGTTCCGCAGGTGCTGCCGGCCTTCGTGCGCGCCGAGCAGGTTCTCGTCGTCGGCGACTCCCGGCGCGCGACGACGGGCCTGGCCGCCGAGCTCGGCCCGCTTCTGCCCACCCGCACCCTGCCGACGGCCCGCAACAGCCTCGACGCCGGTATCGCCTCCTTCCTGGCGGCCAACGGCTACGAGGGTGTCGTGGAGGCCGTTCCCTCCCCGCCGGGGGAGGCCCACCTGACTCTGGAGCTCGTGGACGGCAAGGGGATGCCGGCCCCCGGGCAGACCGCGGTCGAGACCGTGGAGGCCGAGGTCTCCCGCGTCGTCGACATGGTCATCGACCGGGCGCTGACCCGGCCCGAGGAGTCGCTGGGCGTCATCGCCCTCAACCGGCTGCACGCCGACGCCCTGCGCTCGGCCATCACCCGGGCGTCCGCCGGCGCCCCGGCTCTGGAGGAGTTCTTCGCCCCTGGTGCCGTCGAGCCCTTCACCGTGGTCGAGCTGGCCGAGGCCCGCGCCCTGCGGCGCGACCACATCATCATCTCGGTGGGCTACGCCAAGACCCCGCACGGGCGTACCATCCACAACTTCGGCCCCGTCTCCGACCACAGCGGCATGGTGGGACTCGTCGAGGCCCTGTGCGCCTCGCGAGGCAGCACCCAGGTGGTCTCCTGCCTGGCCGCCGGCGACATCGATCGCGACCGCCTGCGCGCCCCCGGAGCGCGCCTGCTGCGCGAGGTCCTGGCCCGGGCCGAGGACGCCTCCCAGACAGGCAACTCCGCAGGCAAGGTGCCCGACCGGCTCCTGGTGGACCTGGCCGAGCACCTGTGGCGTGAGGGCCTGTCCGTCGTCCCCCGCTACGGGACCGACGGCGGCGTGCGGATCCCACTGGCCATCGGCCACCCCGACTACCCCGACGAGCTGCTCGTGGCGGTCCTGACCGACGACGTCGACTACGTCTCCGAGCCGAGCCTGCGCCGCCGTGACCGCCACCGCGTCGAACGCCTCGAGAGGCGCGGCTGGCGCGTTCACATGGCCTTCTCCGCCGGAGTGTTCGTGGACCCGGAGGCCGAGGCCAAGGCGGTTGAGAGCTGGTTCTGGCCGTCCTCGTGGAGCGTCAGGGGGTGCCACCCGCCGATGGAGGCTGTGCCCGAGCGTGTCGACGACTCGGCGCGCGCCGTCCCCGAGACGCCCGAGCCCGAGCCCGATGAGGTGCATGAGCGTGCCGAGCGCCCCCGCATCGCCCAGGGACTGCCGTTGCAGGCCTACTCCGACGACCAGCTCGACGATCTCATGGCCTGGATCCGCTCCGATGGCGTGGGCCGCTCCGAGGCCCGGGAGGTCGAGGAGCTGAGGTCAGCCCTGGCCCTGCGCCGCCGCGGCTCGGGTATCGACGCGGTCCTGACCAATGCCGTGAGGCGCACCCGCTGAGCCGGGTCCGATCGATCTGAGCAACGCCATGAATGACGGAGCTCCTGAGTGGAGAGGCGCCCGGCGCCGTCGCCGGGTCGTCGCCCTGTCCGCCCGGGACCAGGAACGCGTCTCCCGCGGAGAGAGTCCCGAGGACCTGGTGAGGGCCGACTACGAGCATGACGCCCTCAGTGGCATCGGGGGAGGGCTCGATACCCCCGAGCCCGGTGGCTCCGGTTCCAACGATGCCCGCCTCAAGCGAGACGTTCCCCCGCACTGGGGCTGATATTGAGCAGCGGCGCGTAATGCCTGCTGACATTCTTTGAGGTGACAGGAAGAGGAATGCGGAAGGCCCCGCCGATCGCGTGGATCGGCGGGGCCTTGAGGTGATGCTGCGAATGCGGTTATCGGATTGCGGTGGGACTCACTGCTTAGCAGCGTTGGCGGAGAGCAGGTCGCGGATCTCGGTGAGGAGCTCGACGTCGGTGACCTCCTTGGCCTCCTCCTCGGCCTTCTCCCTGGCCAGGCGCTCCTTGACCTTGTTCATCGGCAGAACGATGGCGAAGTAGACGGCGGCGGCCACGAGCAGGAAGTTCACCACGGCAGTAATGATCGTACCGGGCTGGACGAACTCGGTGGCGCTCGCGGTGAGCTTGAACTGACCGACGGAGTCGAAGTTCGGCTGACCGACGACCTGGCTGATCATGGCCATGATGACATCGGTGATCGCCTTGACGATCGGCGAGAAGGCGGCACCGATGATGACGGCGACGGCGAGCTCGAGGGCGTTGCCCTGCGAAATGAACTCCTTGAATCCCTTGAACATGGCGATCCTTTCGTAGCGGCGCGGGCAGACGTCTGCCGGGGTGCGCCATCGGGGACTGGTAAAAGTGAAGCGCCTTATCATCCGTGTAAGGCACCACAGCGGCATTACGGGCTCAGTGCAATGCCGAGCGTGCTATTCGTAGCCGCACCAACTACCAGAATAACGCTACCAGCAGGAATAGCCAGTGTGATAAGTGTTACTTTCTTGTTTCCTGTCCATCGACTGTTCTCTCCGGCCTCCTGGGTCGCGATCACTCTCGCTCCGGCGCAGAGAACTGCGCTGTGTGCTCGAATGGCGTCGCGGATATTCCTTGAGAAAGGCTTTGAGAAGACTTCTGAATTCCTGGTGATTGCTGCTCGGGTGGTGGAGGTGACGGTGTGGTGGGGGGGCGAGTGAAGGTTCGTTTGCCTGGCCCTTTTTCCGGGTTACCCTGCTCGGAGGGGATTTCCTCGCGCTCTTTAGATCCATTGTCGGATGAGTCATTCACTGTGCCTTCCTGTGGTTGCGGTGCCTGCGAGGCATCGGCCTGCGGCGTCCAGCTCTCGGGAGCCTGCCCGATGACGTCAACCCTCGCTCCGGGGCGGGCGAGCTCTGCACCGACGTCGACCGGCACCTGGACCAGGCGCTCGTCGGCTCCGAGCTGCTGAGTCATGTTCCCGCTGCTCATCGAGGTGGTCAGAACGGTACCCGGCTCCAGGGCGATGGCTGCCCGGGTGCCGACCACCTGCTCCTGGGAGGCCAGCCCGGCGGGGGAGCGCCGACGTCGGGAGCCTGCTCGTGGTGACGTCCTGCTCGGCGATGAGCGCTCCGGCGCCGATCGGGCGGGCTGCGACGAGCACCTGGCGGCCTTGTGCAGGGCCCGGGCGCAGGATGCTGAGAGCCACGAGGACCGCTGTCCCCAGGCACACCGCCACGACCAGGTGACGGTGGCGCCACAGCAGGAGCGAGGGACGCCACGCGGCACGTCGCCCGCCGCGGGCCGAGGGGCGAGGGGTGGGCTGCGGACGGCGGGACCGGCGGTGGTTCAGTCTCATGTCCCCAGGATCAGAGGGTCGCCGCGGCTCGGCACCCCGCGTCCGCGGCTCTGTGGACTCGGGGTGCGCCAGCGAGCCTGTGGCCCCCGGGCGCTGATCCCACCTCCCGATGTGGGGGTGTGGGTCGCTTAGGACTCCGGGGATCTGGCGTGTGCCGGTGAACCGGCGGCCAGCAGGAACCACTCCTCGGCAGTGATGACGGCGTCCACGGGCTCGTCGTGCTCCTCCACGGGCAGTGGCCCGGCCACCACCTCCTCGGGGTGGATGATCGCGAAGATGTGGGTGCCCGGTGCCCGCAGCGGCAGCATCCGGTCGTACCATCCGCCGCCCTGTCCCAGTCGCCGCCCGTCTCGGTCCACGCAGAGCGCCGGAACGAGGAGAGCCTCTGCCTCGTGCACCGCCTCGGCCGGCAGCGTGGGACCGCTGGGTTCCAAGGGGCGTCTCGGTGCCCGCTCGGCGAGGTCCGCAGACCCCTGGAACCGGCCCCAGCATCGTGCCAGGTGCGGTCCGAGCACCGGCAGCAGTACCTCAACGCCGGCCCCATGAAGCCGTTCCAGCAGCAGTCGGGTGCAGGGCTCGGCGCCCATCGACACGAAGGTCGCCACCGTCGTCGCGCCGGCCACCGCCTCCAGGGCGTGCTCGGTCAGAGCCTCGCAGGCCGCCGTGTGCCCGGAGTCGGGGTGGTGGTGATGGGCGCGGCGGTGCGCCCGCAGCACCTTGCGCAGCTCGTCCTTGGCGTCGTCGACCTCGAGTCGGCTCGTATCGGGAAGGTCCAGCGCGCCGGTCGTCATGGGGTCATCTTCGCAGGTGAAGACGCCTCGTGTCTGAACCGTTCGTCCCGGCGGGGCACAACGCGTGTCGTCAACCTGACGGTAACCTGAGTGCCATGAGAACAGTGGCCGAACACCTGGCCGCCTGCCTGGAGATCGCCCAGGCGGCAGCGCCCCTCGACGTGGTCCTTCCCGACGCGGTCGGATGCGTCCTGGCCCAGGACGTCGTCGCCGGAATCGACCTGCCCGCTGTGGATCTGGCCGGCCTGGACGGCTACGCGGTCATTGCCAAGGACGTCGCCGAGGCTGCTCAGAACAACCCGCTCGAGCTCGACGTCGTCGACGTGGTGCGCGCCGGGGATATGCGCCCCTGCCACCTCGTCCCCGGAGCCTCTGTCCTCATCGACTCCGGTGCCCCCATGCCGCTGGGGGCCGACGCGGTCATCCCCTGGACCGACACCGATCGCGGTGAGTCCCGTGTCAGCGTCCACCGCGCAGTCGCGAGCGGAGCCAACGTGCGTCGGCGCGCTGAGGATGTGAAGTCCGGGACCACTGTCCTCAAACGAGGATCGCGCATCAGTGCCCGCCAGGTCGCCCTCCTGGCCGGCCTCGGCTTCCACCGGGTGCGCGTGCGCCCCGCCCCGCGCGTCGTCGTGGTCTCCATCGGCGACGAGCTGGTCGAGCCCGGTCACTTCCGGGAGGTCGGAGACGTCTTCGACGCCAACGGCCACGCCCTGGCCTGCGCTGTCACCGACGCCGGCGGCCAGGCCTTCCGCGTCGCCGCCGTCCCTGACGAGCTGCGCGCCCTGGCCGACACCATCGAGGACCAGCTTGTGCGCGCTGACGTCCTCATCACCACCGGAGGGCTGAGCGTCGGCCAGGGGGACACGGTCAAGGAGGTCCTCGCCCCCCCTGGGCTCGGTGCGCTTCGACGCCGTCGCCATGTCCCCGGGCCGCCAGCTCGGCGTGGGCACGGTCGAGGGCACCCCGATCTTCTGCCTGCCCGGCGATCCGGTCAGCGCCCAGATCGCCTTCGAGACCTTCATCCGGCCGGTCCTGCGGCAGATCGCCGGGCGCACCTCCCTGCACCGCTCCAGCCTGCCCGCCGCCATCTCGGAGGGATGGCACTCGCCGTCCGGCAAACGTGAGTTCGTCCCCGTGCACCTCAGTGGCTCACCCGCACGCGGATACCGTGCCGAGCCGACGTCGCCGCCCGGCACCGTCCGGCTGTACGGCCTGTCCGAGGCCAACGCCATCGCCGTCGTTCCCGAGGACACGAGCACCGTGGTGGCCGGCGATACCCTCCACTGCCTCCTGCTGGACGCCTGATGTCCGACTCGGACTCGACGACGCCCGCTGACTCCCTCGGCGGGGGACTGCGGCGGGCCGTTGCCGGTCTGCTCCTCGGAGTGGGCTCATCCGCGCACTTCACCTGGCCGGTGCGCCTTGAGCCCGACGCGGCCCGGGAGGGGCGGGACACGGGCGATACGGGCTCTCCTGATCGCCCATCCATCGCCGTGCGCGAGCTGCGGCCTTCCGACGAGCAGGCGTGGCGTGCGCTGCGACTGGCGGACAATGACCGGCTCGCACCCTGGGAGGCGACTCTTCCGGCCGGTGGCGGGGAGACCCCGAGTGCCTTCGCCGGCTTCGTGCGCCACCAGACACTGCGGGCCAGGCTGGGTGAGGCGATGCCCTTCGTCGTCGAGGTCGACGGCGCCTTCGCCGGGCAGGTCGCCGTCGACCCGATCGTCTGGGGCGCCATGCGCAGCGCCCAGGTGGGCTACTGGATCGGAGGGGACTGGCAGGGGCGCGGAATCATGCGTCTGTCGGTCGCCATGGTCCTTGACCATCTCCTGGGACCGGTCGGGTTGCATCGTGTGGAGATCAATGTGCGCCCGGACAATGAGCGCAGCCTGGCTCTGTGTCGTGGGCTCGGGCTGCGCGAGGAGGGGCTGCGGCGCGGCTACATGCATATCAATGGCTCCTGGGCCGACCACGTCTCCTTCGCCGCTCTCGCTGAGGAGGCTCACGGGCCGGACGGCGTCAGCTTTCAGCGGAGGCTCATCCGAGGCTGAGGATTTGTCACGGCCTGCCGGAGTGGGGGAGACCCGTTTCGAAGGGGTGGGCGCGGGGCGGTCGGGCTGCGCCTTGGATGAGTGGATGGCCGCCGACCAGGACACGGGAGTCGGTACAGAAGAAACGTATGTGACTCATGTGGTGACAGAGGTGAGCTACTGGCGGTGTGATGTCTTGAATCCCAGGTATTTCGCAGGAAAACCGGAGTGTTCCTGCGCGGGGAGGAGGGTGGGCGCGCCTACGGTTGCAGTGTGGGAATCGAGATCTGGGCAGTCATCGCCCTCATCACGGTTCTCTCCGTGTACCTCCTTCCGTATTTGGTGGGGCGCCGTGAGATGGCGTGGCGCTCCAACGTCCAGGACCGCTACTCAGCCGAGCTGCGTGTTCTGGCCACGGGCACGGCCGCCGTCGAACGCGACGACACCTGTGCAAGCAGTGGGCATGCGGAGCTCTTTCGACGTCGACCGGAGGTGAGGGCGATGAACAGGCCCGCCGTGAGGAATGTGCGTGCCCTGCGCACCGAGCGCGAGCTCGACCATGCCCGTCAGGTTCACGCCCAGGGGCGCGAGCGTCGTCGGGTAGCCGCCTCGCACCGCGGGATCGTCGCCAGCGTCCTGCTCGGAGTCTCGCTCGGCGCCTGGGTGCTGGGTCTTGTGACGGCTCTGCCGTGGTGGCCCGCCCTGCTGCCCACGACGCTGCTCGGGGTCTCGATGGTGGCCGGACGTCGGGCCGCCCTGGCCTCCGCCGCGGCGGACCGCCGCGAGCGTCGTCGGATCGCCGAGCTTGAGCACACTCTGGTGAGCCTGACCGGCCGGCGCTCCTCGGCCTCCGTCGTGGCTGCGCCCCGTTCCTCCGTTGACAGCGCCGGTAGCGCCGCCAGTGTCAGTGCGGCCTCGCCCGCGGCGCCTGCCGTCAGCGCGGGCGCCGTGCGGGACCCCTTCATGGAGCGCCTCGCCCAGGAAGGTGCCCAGCAGGCGGCGGCCCGTTCCGCGACGTCGGCTCCGGAGACAACCGCTGAGGCAACCACGGGAGCGGCTGTCGAGTCGCCCGCCGAGGTCGAGGTCTCACACGCCGCAGATTCTGAGGCGCAGCGCATGGCCGAGCTCGACGCCGATCTGGACGCCGAGACCGCCGCGGCGGTGGCCGCCGAGCGTGAGGCGACCCGTCGGGCCTCGGTGTACGTGCCCTCGCGTCACGCCGGCAAGGTCTCCCGAGACATGGGCGTGCGTGAGGCGGTCTCACGCGACGGTGGTGAGGAGAGCTCGCCGGGCACCAAGGACTTCGTCGCCTCCCTGTCGACATCGACCTCCCGTCGCCTGACCGGCTGGGGGGAGCTCTTCGCCGAGGCGAGCGCCATCGAGCAGGAGGCGCAGAAGGCCGCGGCCTCGGCCTCCGAGGCTCCCGCGCGTGTCCAGCAGGCTGCTTCGGCCTCCTCGCCGGCGGTCTCTGAGCCGGCCCGTCCGGCCATGCGGCCGCAGGCTCCTGCCGCCGCTGCTCCCTCCGAGACGGAGGGGGTCGCCAAGGAGGAGACGACGACGTCGACCCCGCCCCAGGGGTGGAGGCCGGTCCATGTACCCGCCCCGACCTACACGCTGGCGGCCCGGGCTCCCCGACGCTCCTATGCGGACCCGGAGGTCGATCCCGGTACCTCCGCGCCGGTGCCCGCCCGTCCGCAGACGGCCCGTGCCTACGTCCCCGCTCCCGTGGAGGACGACGAGGAAGAGCTCTTCCACCCCATCGATCTCGATGCCATCCTCGAGGGGCGGCGCGCGGCCGGTGAGTGATCGTCACGCCGTGTGGTGCGGTTGCCCGCCCAGTCAGCTCTGGCGAGTCCGGCGCGGTGGGCGGACTCACCGCCACCGAACTTGCCAGGACGCCCGGCAGCGGTGCTAGGATCAACCCGCACTTGGGGCTATGGCGCAGTTGGTAGCGCGTCTCGTTCGCAATGAGAAGGTCGGGGGTTCGAATCCCCCTAGCTCCACCAACTCAGAAGGTCTGTCCCGCCAGGATCCTGGCGGGACAGACCTTTTTCGGCGCTCCCATCGTCATGGGCGACGGTGTCCGGCTGTTCGGTGCCGCTGGGGCCATCGTGCAGAACTTTGATCTGGTGAGTTGTCGAGGCTTCGAGTCCGGCGTCGTGATTGAGGAATACATCCGCACCATCCGGTAGCAGTCCACTGAGCGCCTAGCCTCACCCTACGGATCGCGCCCTACCCGAATCGGGTGGAGCGGTTACTTAGAGGAGCTAGACGCCGCACAGTCCTTCGTACTCTGGCCTCAGGCCGGTTCCGCTGTTACGCGAAGGTCTCTCTACTCATGACAATGGTGAGGACGTCTACCGGCTGTGTTCAGTGAGACTGGAGCGTGATGCGGACAATCCGCTCCATCTCAATGAGACTTTGGCGCCGCCATCAATACGATCTGGCGGTCCGAGGAGTCCATGGCCCACGATTCCCTCGAATACCCGCAGTCGGTATGGCATCGCTCGACTTCCTATACCTATCGGATGCCGTTCAAGATCGACGCGAGTATAGCCAATGCCGACGAGCGGGCTTTCGCGGCATATTCGAGACTCGGTGAGGAAATCAGGCTGGCATTTCACGTGATCGATGACCAGATCAACGTAGTTCCACTGACAGAAGAGTGGAGTAAAACTACTGCCGAGGACATCGCAGCGGGCACGGTGACGTTGCAGGTGTTGCTCATCCTGCAACGGGCCGATCGCAACCGGGCGGCGGAACTGGTCCGCATCCTGCGGGCTAGCACGACCGATCAGCGCGAACTACGAAACGCGGTCGGCATCATGCGGGAGCGTGGGGCGCTCATCGAGGCACGGGCCATCGTAGGTCAGCACCTGGATGCCTGCCTGCGCATCATCTCCAACATCTCCAACATGAACTTCCGCTACAGACCATAGCGAGTTGTGGTGCAGTTTTATACCATATTTCGAACCGCGATCGATGGAAGGAAGTATCCCCATGACCACGTCCGTTGAAACCGATCGCGGGACCATCCGCGTCAGCTCGTTGACTAAGACGTACCCGGGGCCCACCCACGGCCTGAAGGTGCTCGACGACGTTTCGCTCGCTGCCGAGCGGGGCAGCTACATTGCTCTGCGGGGTGTCTCGGGTAGCGGCAAATCGACCCTGCTCAACATCCTGGGTGGCATCGAGGTGTTTGACTCAGGAAAGGTCGAGGTGAGCGGGGCAGACCTGGGCGCCTTGTCGCGAGGACAACGCACTGCCTTCCGGGCCAGCACCATCGGTTTCATCTTCCAGTTCTTCAACTTACTGCCCGCCCTCACCGCCTTGGAGAATGTGTCTGCGGCGCTCGAACCGCTGGATAAAGGGGCTGTTGAACGGCGAGAGCAGGCGATGGACATGTTGGACGCAGTCGGGATCGCACACCTTGCCGGCAACTTCCCCGCCCAGATGTCCGGTGGCGAGCAGCAGCGTGTCTCGATCGCCCGGGCGATGGTCAAACAACCTCCGGTGATTCTGGCCGATGAGCCAACTGGTGCGCTTGACCACAAGAATGCGACGCAGGTACTTGATTGCCTGACCCGGTTGCAGCAGCAGATCGGCACCACGATCATCGTCGCCACCCACGATCCGATCGTTATCAGCTATGCCACCGAGACCTGGGAAATGTGCGATGGCGCTATCGAGGTTGGTCGCTCATGATCCAGATTCACAATCCGGCCCGTGTCCTTCCGCTCACCTCGCTGCAGAAGTTCGCCCTCGGCTCGGCCTGGTCGATGGTCGGTCGGCTGATGCTGTTGATTGCGGTAGCGTCCATGGCCTTCTCGATGCTGGTTGGCGAGTACTCGGCTCTGTCGAGCATCACAAAGGCGCGTGATAGTTGGTACTCTGCGGGTCAACTCGCAGACTTGGAACTGCGATTCACCCCCGCACCGAACCAGTCGGCGCCGCGCTTCGATGAGCTGCCCGGGCTGACCGATAGTATGTCCCGCCAGGTCCTGCCCGGGCGCACAAAGCTGACCGGAGCCGACGACCTGGCGCTGACCGTAATCTCTTCCGATTCGGTATGGACAGGGTCCCGGTTGAACATTCTGACGCCCCTTGAGGGGACCCTTCTGACGCGGGACGACGAGTCAGGTGCATTGATCGACCAGGGCATGGCGAACTACCACTCGGTCGGTGTCGGTGACTCACTGGACATTGAGGTTGGCGGCACCACGCGAACCGTGACCGTGCGCGGTATCGTTCGTGACCCCGAGTTCCTCATCGCCCCGCTCAACCCGAGCCTGTTCATCTCGGCCAAGGACTCCATGGGCGTGGTCTACCTGCCCCCGTCGTCGCAGACCGTGAATAGCGTGGTCTTCAACTTCGAGCCGGGACAGGATCTCGACGCCGCTCGGCAGTCTGTTCTCGATGCAGCCGCCGCACAGCACCTGTCCGGGGCCTACGCCTTGGAGCGGGAAGAGCAGTTCGCCTACCAGTATGTCGAGAAGAACCTTGACGTCTTCGGCGTCGTCATTCCCTTGATGGTGCTGGTGGGAGCGTTGTCGGCTGCCTTCGTGTCGATGTTTCTGTCGGCGCAGTGGATCGCACGGGAACGCAAGAGCATCGCAGTGCTGCTAGTGCAGGGTCATCGACCCATCGCTGTGGCCCGCGCCTATGTCCTGCCCTACATGTGGCTGGTCGTCTGGACCATCCTCGTGGGTCTGTTGGGATCGGTGCTCGTAGGGCGTGCGTTCCTGGAGAACTTCGCATCCTCGGTCGGGTTGCCGAGTGTGCCATTTGTCCTCGACCCCGTGGTGATCGCCATCGGTTGTGTTGGCACCCTCGTCGTTTACGGGCTCGGCGCAGCGCTTGCCTTTGCAGGGATCTTCCGGATGTCGCCGCGCGATGCGATGACCCGCACCGTCGACACCGGTCACGGCGGCCGCATCAGAGGGGCCTGGCTGGGGGCTCTGGTATCGAGCACCACAGCACGATTTTCAGTCAGAAACGTTCAGCGCAACCTATGGGTGTCTGCCCTGACAGTGTTGGCCATCGCGATCGGCTTTGGCCTGACGGCGGCCTATTCCCTGTCATATTCCTCGGTGATCGCCACTTCTCGGTCAGCCGTTGACGGCAACGAGTGGGACCTGACCGTCGACTTCGTCCAACCACAGGCAAAGGCTCAGGCGGCAGCCCTCATGGGGGAGGCCGGCGTGAGCGAGTGGACACCGGTCATCAAGACGGTGGCCCAAGCGGCCAAAGGTTCAGTCATCGAAAATCTTATGGTCGGCGGCTTCGACCCGCAGAATACTTGGCACAAGGTCACTCTTATCGAAGGCTCTGACATCTCCGACTCCGATCCGGATGGCGTGGTCATGGAGGCCGGACTCGCTCACCGGTTGGCACTTGAGCCGGGCGATGTCCTCACGGTGAATGCAGCCGGGACCAAGCACGAGGCCCGAGTAGTGGGGATCATGTCGTCCGCGTTGCCCGGTGAGGTTCGCTCGACGTTGGACTTCGCGAGCTCACTCACTGGAAGCGACCTGTTCTCGGGCGTGCTGGTCAAGGCCTCACCCGGCGCGATTGCATCGACCACCGATGCACTGAACTCCGAATCGGGGGTGCAGCAGGCTTTGAGCAAGGACGAGATAGTCAAGTTGATTGTCGCGTCGTCCTCCCAGATCACAGCCCTGCTGTGGCTCGGTGCCCTAACAAGCATCGCGGTGGCGCTGTTGTTCGTGGGAGCATGTCTTGGCTATACGATCCTGGAACGGAGACGCGAGTACTCACTGCTCAGTTTGCTCGGTTTCCGCAACGGAGCAATTCGCTGCACTGTGGTCATGGAGGCGTCACTGCTCGGGCTAGCTGGCATCGTGATCGCCTTCCCCGTCGCCTGGCTGGTTTCACGGCTACTCAACGAGCGCATCTCGGATGCCTGGTTCAACATTGACACTCAACTGTCGGCTCAACCATTCCTGGTGACGTTCTTGCCCGGACTCGTCCTCCTACCACTCGCCGCGCTGCCATTGGCCCAGTGGGTGCTGCGCGCTAGCGATCCAGGAAACCGCGAGCGAGGAATCGGTTGATATGAGTAAGGAGTGGTCTTGCAACGAGTTTTGTTGACGGTTCTCTCTACGGTGTCCGGCCTGCGGTTCACCGGTGGCGTTAGCACCCTCAACCACCAACGGTTCGCTGACTGAGATTGAGGTAGTGCCGCTGGGACCGTCGTGCAGAACTTTGATCTGGTGAGTTGTCGGAGCTTCGAGTCGGGCGTCGTGATTGAGGAACACGTCCGCACCATCCGGTAGCAGTCCACTGCGCGCCACCCACGTGGTGGCTGCCGCTGCGGCGAATAGCCCGCTGTGCCAGGCGAAGTCGGTCAGGAGGTCGTGGCCGGACCTCGATGTCGAGGCGGAGACGACGGCGCTGCACGGGCTGGTGGACGGGCTCGCTATCCATCTGCTCGTCAACCCCGACCCCGGCTTCAGACGGCAGGCCCTGCGAATGATCGAGGTCAGTACTGACCGGCTACGGCCGGAGACTTGGTCTCCGTCCAGATGTGCGTCGGCCGCCGGGACGACTTGACCTTGACACCGTGACAAGGCCTTCCCTTGGGGCAGGAGGTGGTCCCGATGACCAGTACAACCCCGCAGGACTCCCGTGTCGCGAATGCCCTGAGCGCTGAGAGCTCTTCGATCCGTCTGCAGGCGGCCCTGGCCATCGGGTCCGGAGCCGACGCCGACTACACGGAGCTGCTCGTCGAGCGGTGTGCGATCGAGCCGGACTTCTTTGTTCGGGACATGCTCTCCTGGGCCCTCACCCGCCTGCCGTCGGAGATCGTTCTGCCGCGCCTCCACCGGGAGCTCGACTCCGGGTGCAACCAGGCCCGCAGTCAGGCCCTGCACACACTCTCCAAGATCGGCGACAAGAGCACCTGGCCCTGGATCACCCGCGAGATGCTCGGCGATCCCGACGACGGGATCGCGCGGACCGCCTGGCGCACCGCCGTCGTCCTCGTTCCGGAGGACGAGAAGGCGTCTCTGGCCGAGGAGCTGGCGCGCCAGCTCGGTCGCGGAGACCGCAGCGTCCAGCTGAGCCTGAGCCGGGCACTGATCGACCTCGGCGAGTTCGCCGATCCCATCCTGGAGAAGGCTGCGCAGAGTCTCGATCCGAGGGTGGCTGCGCACGCCCGTGCCACCGAGCTGCTTCGGCAGGATCCGGAGAGAGGTTTTGAGGAGGCCATCTTCGAGGCGAGGTTGATGCTCACACCGGGGGCATCAAGCGCGGAGGAGTCGGATACTGGCGTGGCAAGAGCTGGGACTGAGGGTGCCGAGCCCATGGGGGTGCAGGAGGTGATGGAGTGCTGATCGGCGACGCGGCCCGGTCCTGCGGAGTGAGCGCCCGGATGCTCCGGCACTATGAGGCTCTGGGGCTGGTGCGGCCGACGGGCCGCACCAGCGCCGGCTACCGCGACTACTCCGCCGAGGACATTCGCAGAATCTTCCAGGTGGAGAGCCTTCGATCCATGGGGTTGTCGCTCAAGCAGGTGGGGCGCGCTTTGGAGGACCCGGACCTGACGCCCGCCGCGCTCGTCGTCGACCTCATCCGGTGCACTGAGGAGCGTCTGGCCCAGGAGCGCGAGCTGCTCGACCGGCTCCGGGCCATTGACGCCTCCGCGCCTGCCGACTGGCGCGACGTCCTGCGTGTCATTGACCTGATGCGAGACCTCGACTCGGAAAGTGCCGCTCGCAGGCAGCAGGCCGTTCTGATCCGATCTGCGGGAGCGCAGGTCCCCGTCGAGCTGCTGGCCGAAGCGCTTCTGAGCGAGTCCGAGCCGGATGTCGCGGGTGCGCTGCGCTGGGCCATCGCCCGATCCGGCGGTGATGCGGTGGCGGCGCTGCGCGCCGGTGCTCGCGCAGAGGACACGGATGTTCGACGGCGCGCGGTTCGGGCGATCTCTGAGATGCCCGAGGCGCCGGGCGCCGCCGTCGTGCTCGCACAGGCCCTCGATGACCCCGACGCGGTCGTGCGCGACTGCGCCGCTCTGGCGTTGGGACGATGCGGTATGACCGAGGCCGTTCCCGTCCTTGTCGCGATGGTGGTTGAAGGTGCCCACGATGTGGAGGCGGCGGAGGTGCTGGGAGTGCTGTGCCGTGACGACGAGCGTGCGTACTGGATCGTCAACGCTCTGACTGACGAGCTCGCCGCGCCCACCGCTGAGACCGCCGTGCGACTGCGTCTGACTCAGGCTCTCATCGAGCTCCCGGTCGCTGCAGCCGCAGAGGCGCTTCGCCGGTTGGCCCGCGACTCCGACCCCGCCGTCGCCCGCCTCGCCTCGGTCTTCGCCTGAGTCCTGAACGAGCAGTGTCACCGAGGACGTATCAATGACGGGTGGTCGATGGGGCGTCGCAGCTCCCCACGACAGTGCAGTGATCTCACTCACGCATGATTGGCGACGGTCGGCAGAAGTGCGCGGAGTTGCGCGGATCTCCTGGATGTCTGACATGTTGTGGCAGTCGACCGAGGTAGGGCTTGTGCGACTTTTGTCAGCGGTGGCAGCGAATTCGTGCGTATCCTGGGATGGAAACCAACCAAGTGGACTGTTAGCTGGAGATTCACCTTGCCGCAGCATGCTCAGATGAAGCGTCGGAACTTTCTGATGGGCGGTCTCGCCGTGGCTGCCTCGAGTACTTTCTTACCTGGCGCGATACAGACAGCGGCTCACGCGTCCCCAGCGCCGGCCGCCGGTCCTCCCGCGGCGCCGTCAAAGGTGCTGTCGGATATGCAGGACCCGCGTGCCTGGGTTCTCTCCTCCGAGGCCGGCTCCATACGCCCAGACACCTCCACCCACTCCCACGGGAGCCAGTCGCTGCAGATCACCACCACCGGCGACTCCCGCCGCCCCACCAGTGCCGACCTGGCGCTCTCGGGCATCGACATGACCAGCTGCCAGTGGGATCTGTGGCTCCGCGCCGAGGACTACCGGCAGATCGAGAGCATCCAGCTCGAGCTCGGCGGGAAGGGTGAGGACTGTCTGCGCCTGGACGTCGCTCCCGACATGCGCACGCTGCGCACCGGTACCTGGTGCCGCGTGACCGTCAACCGCGCCGCTGAGCGCTCCGTCGTCGGCAACCCTCGTCTGGACCAGGTGACGCGGGTGCGCCTGAAGGTGGTACCCGCCTCTGACGCGGCACCGAGTCGGCTGTGGCTCGGGTACCTGGCCACCCTGCCCTCGGCCGACAGCGGCATCGTCTCCATCTCCTTCGACGACGGCTACGACAGCGACTACAAGACGGCACGGGAAATCATGCAGGGGGGTACGGCATCCCTGCGGCAACCTCCTACGTCATTGCCGACAAGGTCGGGCTGCCTGGCCGCATGAACACCGACCAGCTCACTGAGATGCGCGAGGTTCACGGCTGGGACATCGCCGCTCACGCCTCCACCGACCTCACCACGCTCGACGAGGCGGGGATGCGCAAGGAGTTCGAGACGATCAGGTCCTTCCTCCTCGAGCACGGCTACCCCGAGGGCGCGGCCCACTTCGCTCTGCCCATGGGGCGGTACAACGACCTCGTGCTGCGCACCTCCCAGAGCTACTTCGACTCACTGCGCACCATCGACGTCGCCCCGGAGACCCTCGCTCCGGGGGACCCGTACCGGCTCCGCGTCTTCTACAGCGGCTCCTACACCACCGAGTCTCAGGTCGAGAAGACCCTGGCTCGGTGCCGGGAAGCACCGCTGCTGGACCCATATGGTCTTCCATCGGGTCGATGAGGATCCCGACGACGCTCCCGAGTCGGTCTCGGCGGCCACCTTCAAACGGTTCATGAAGCAGGTAGCTGACTCCGGCCTGCCCGTTAAGACGGTTCCGGAGATCATGCGCAGCCAGTCACCCGCACCGGCCCCGGACTGATACAGCGCAGCACTCCGCACCGAACCGGCTCTTCGACACGGAAAGGCTGACGCATGCCCTGGTCATTCGGCTTCGTTGTCATGCTCGTCTGCCTTCTCATCCTGCTGGCTTGCGGGGCGGTCAAGATGCTGTTCAAGCGCGGGATGCGGCTCAGGGCGGTACGGGTCCGCGGCAAGGACCGCGGCGGGGTGGTCACTGTGCGCACTCCGGTGACGACGACGGATGCGGCCCAGCGATCAGCCGATGCGACCGGGCTGCCCCGGGCGCTCATGAGGGCCAGCGGGCCACTGCCCGCCATTCTGGTGGTCCTCGGTGTGATGGGGTGGTTGTGCTGGCGCGTGCTGATGAACCGTCACCATGTTCTGGACGCGTGGGTCGTGTGGACCTTCGATGTCCTCTTCGTGATCGTCGCCGTGCAGCTGGTGATGGCCGGCTTCGAAGGGCGCATGGTCGGTGGCGGTGCGGTGTATCGGGTCGCCGTGCTCGTCCCCCTCTACAACGAGGATCCTGATGTCGTGGTTCAGATGCTCTCCGCCCTGTTGAATCAGACCTCTCCGCCGGCCGAGATCCACGTCGTCGACGACGGCTCCACCCAGGGCGCCTACGTGGAGGAGCGGGACTGGTTCATCCGCCAGGCGGCGGTGGCCCGCATCTACGCCACATGGCAACGGACTGCCAATGAGGGCAAGCGTCATGCGCAGATCCATGGTTTCAGGAAGATTCGCGACGCCGACCTGTTCGTGACCGTCGACTCCGACTCCATGCTCGACGCCGAGGCCCTCCATGAGATCGTCCAGCCTTTCAGCGATCCGCGGGTCATGTCGGTCGCAGGTGTCATCCTGGCGATCAACAACCGGGAGAACCTGCTGGCACGTGTGACCGACGTGATCTTCGTCGGACAGCAGCTCATCGACCGCTCCTTCATGTCACGGCTCGGGTCGGTGATGGTCAACTCGGGTGGTCTGGCCGCATACCGGCGCAGCATTCTGGCAGACAACATCGACATCTACACCCATGAGAGCTACCTGCGGCGGCACGTGGAGTTCTCCGACGACTCCTTGTTAACCCTCTTCGCCCTGCTGCGCGGCAGGACGGTCCAGCAGTCCTCGGCCTTCGCCTTCGCGTGGATGCCCGACCGGTGGAGCCATCATTACCGGCAGCAGGAGCGGTGGTTTCGCGGCTCCTTCATTCGTGGGCTCTGGCGCATCCGCTTCCTGCCAGTTCTCTCATGGGGGTGGTGGCGGCAGGTCACCGGGTGGATGCAGGTCTGGCTGGTGATCTCCCTCTTCGTCTATCTGGTGCTCTGGCGTCCGCTCGTCGTTGGCGATGGGATCCCTCCAGCGGCACTGCTGGTGCCTCTTGCGATCGGGCTGGCTCAGGGCTCGCGGTACATCGCCGTGTGGCGCTCTGACACCACCGACTCCGAGAGGTGCATCAGCCTCATCCTGTCCCCGGCGGCGACGCTGTGGTCCGCGCTGATCCTGCGACCTCTACGGGTCTGGGGCATGGTCACCAGCGGCAAGATGGGGTGGAACACCCGTCAGCAAGTCGAGGTCACATCGCAGTGAGGCGAGCGGCGAGTCCATGCTGACCCGACGTCTCCTGTCGTGAGGCCCGTGCCGGTCCGATTCATCGGATCGCCGGTGCTCGCGCAGGGAGGCGGCGAAGTCGGTGGGTGAGGGTGACTGGGCTGGTTTGACAGGGGAAGTGCCCCTATGTGGTGTGCCAAGCGGCCGCGGAACGATTCAAGGCGACCATAGGAAACCTATCACCGGTATGCCGACGTGGACTAAGGAACCGGAAGGCAGCGGTCCAGCATGACGATCATGCAGTGACGGGCACCGCACTCCACAACAAAATCCTACCCAGGTAGGACCCTAATCATTCACTGGATGGACGCTCTGTTCCCTGCTCAAACGAGAAAGTAGAGCCGTGCTTGAGGGATCGCCCAGAACCCCAAGAAATGACAGACAGGAGTCCAACGTGCAGAACGCAGTCGTCAACGGCAACGGTCGTTCCTACGTCGTCGCTCTACCCGACAACGACGCCGCCGCTTCCATTGCGGATCGCCTAGGTGGTCCAGAAAGAGTTCTTGCTTCCCACGTTTCCGGTCGACCGCTGCTAGTCGGCACCTTGTCAGGGAATCGTCTCATCAGCGGAAGTGCGGATGAGGCTTGCGTCTCAGTAGTCGGCCAGTGCGCTGTCACCCAAGAAGAGATGAACAGATACGCCGCCAGAGCCTCAGCTCCAACGGACTTTAGTCGAGTGCAGCTGCAGTGCTCCGGGAGCTTCCTCACTTTTGGGTCATACCAGGGAAATGTGTACGCCTCGGGACAGGCGCTGGAGACCAGGAGACTATGGTGGTGCTCGATCGGTGAGAACACTGTGATCTCTGACCGTGCGGACGTACTGGCAGAATTGGCGGATCTTGCGTTTGATGAAACAGCAATTGCACTGAGATTGCTGCCTGCCCAGCCTCACCCTATTGATCAAATTGGTCTATGGTCGGGGGTGCAACCGCTGCCAGGCGATCAGGCTCTACTTGTCGGTCAAGATGGAGAAGCGCGTCGGATAACCTGGTGGAATATGCCCTCCGAGGATGTCGACCTGCAGAACGGTGCAGTCGCGTTCCGTGATGCTTTAGAAAAAGCTGTCACGTCCCGGACTGCGGGAAACGCGGAAGTGGTGTGTGATCTGTCTGGTGGTCTTGACTCCCACACCAATTTGCTATTTTGCTGCGGCGAATTCCGGGAGCGGCATCGTAGCGCGGACCCTTTTCCATCCCGATCCGGGTGGGAGAGAGGATCTTGCATGGGCGAAAAAAGCCCTGACAGTGATGCCTAATGTGCGCGAGCATCTGGTCAAGTCGACAGACGAGTTTGTGGACTTCTACGAGGGAGTTGATGAGGTAAATGTAGTCCTTGATGAGCCGACCCAGGCCATTACCGCTGGGCCACGTATCATGGCACTCCTCTCCGAGGATGCTCAAAAAAATGCGGCAATCCATTTGAATGGACTGGGAGGCGATCACATTTTGCGTGGCGTTGCGGGGTGGGAGCACACACTGGCTCGGTCCCATCCGCTTCTGGCTTGGCGAAGGTCTCGCAGTGAACATATTCCTGCTGGAACCAGCGTGATGAGCACATTGCGCCAGCTTAGCGATCGACGCAGTTACCGAGCGTGGCTAGCAGACGGCATAGCCAAGAAAGCAAAAAGCCTGCGCCCGCCCGGAGTGAACGACTGGTCCAGCCCTCTAGCCTTGCCAGAATGGCTAAGTGCGGATGCGCGAGAAACGGTAGTTAAAGCAGTTCGATCACTGTTGAGCGGCCTGGATCCACTCCATCCCACCGTTGCTGGACATAGCGATATTTACTTCGCTCGGGACGCCGCCAAGCTGGTGCGCGGTACTGGGCAGCTCGGAAATCCGTTCGGAGTAGCCTACGAGGCGCCGCTACTGGATGATCGAGTTGTTGAAGCAGCGTTCCGGGTGCGGCGAACTGAACGGGATACTCCGCTGGAATGGAAGCCGCTGATGAAGTCAGCGATGCGAGGCATCCTTCCAAAAGGATACCTGATGCGCACATCAAAAGTCGGTGGAGGAGCCCAATCAGTTCGGGGATATCTTCGCCATCATGACGTACTTGTCGGTCTGGTTGAAGAATCTGGTCTTCTAGATGGCGGCTTAATAGACAGAACCGCCTTCCTGAATTCTACTCGTCCTGATCGGTGGGAGCCCCCGTCGCCTGAAATCCATAACGTGGTCAACCTTGGCAAGTTCATACTTAACCAGCGCAGAACTGCTCCAGTTGCCGCCTGAATGCAACTAACTCGCCCCACAGTAAAAAGGAGTATGTATGTTTAACTTCCTGCGACGTAGTAAGCGCCCGGTCCTCACTAGTGCGTCTACCGAATACGGTCATGTTGTGCTCGACGAATCTCGTGGACAGTACTGGCATCTCAACGACAGCGCCCTTCAAATACTACAGTCTCTCCGTGATGGCGGTGACCGAAAGACAACGGCGGATCTGCTGGTGTCTCACTACGGGATTTCTCCCGAATCGGCTCGACATGACGTTGACGTGGCATGCAAAGAGTTGGAAGAGGTGGGGCTGCTGTGAGTGACGTTCTGCCCTATCAGGTATCTAGTCCAAACTTTACTCAGCGAGTGACTGTTTCAGCAATCACAGCCGGAGCTCGGCTACTTTCAAAAGCACCTCCGCGCGCCCTGCGACGTGTCCTTGAGACTGTCCGCACGGGAGCAAAACCGGCGTCCTACCATGAAACACGAGCTGCTCGTGACGTGATTCTTACAGTAAGCGCATATGCAAGAGGAGGATCGGCTTGTTTGCCTCGAGCTATCGCTACAGCGCTTCTGTGCCGTGTTCGCGGGGTATGGCCTGAATGGTGTGTTGGAGTGCTTTCAGCCCCGCCTTTTACAGCACATGCATGGGTTGAGGCAGAGCAATGCGTTGTCGACGAGCCGATGACTAGTGCAGATTTTACCAAACTAATGTCAGTTTCATCAGCGCCGAGTGTTGCGTTAACCGCAGCGTGACGCCCCCAGAACTCGGATTTCTGGTGCTTCCAGAATCCGGACCGGCCCGCGCGGCCGGATGACCACCGCACGCCCACGATCCCAAGAAGGGAGGTGTCACCCTTGGCTGACGTTTACACGACTCCGTGCGTCGTCGACCTCGGCGACTTTGTTGAGCAGACTGGTGAGTTCATCGGTCCGCACACTGAGGCAATCCTGCCGCTCGAGGACCACTCCAAGGAGTAGTCATGATGGGCGCATGCTTTGACGACAGTGCGCCCGCAACCAACTCAGAATCGATCCAGACGACCAACACAATCTGAAGGAGATAACAATGGACAGCAAAACCTATGAGAGCCCGTTCATCGTCGGTCTCGGGACCTTCACCGAGGTGACCGGATTCGGCATCGGTGGTCAGGCTGAGGGCTGGAACCCCATTGCCGACCGCAAGAACTGACGCAAGCCAATCCCGAAAGGAAAGCAACATGCGCGACATCTACACCACTCCGGCTATCCACTCCCTTGGTGGCTTCACCACGCAGACTGGTGAGTTCATCGGTCCGCACACTGAGGCAATCCTGCCGCTCGAGGACCACTCCAAGGAGTAGTCTGCACAATCCAGGGGTGACGCCATATGGCGTCACCCCTGGATGTGTCTGTTGAGAGAGATCACACTAATACGGAGGAGAAGAAGGTATATGGATGTGGCCAGGACCCGATTCGTCCGTAAACAGGCTCCGATCCCACCCTACGCACTCGATGTGCGCGGTTTGAAGATGTCGTATGGAAATACGGAGGTTCTTCGAGGCGTTGATCTTAAGGTTGCGCCGGGTGAAGTTGTCGCACTACTTGGGCCCAACGGTGCGGGTAAAACAACTACGATTGAAATCCTTGAGGGGCTGCGTTGTCGAACCGGTGGAAAGGTGCTGGTGCTCGGTACTGATCCTGAGTGTGGGGACGAGAGATGGCAAGCTCGAATCGGCATGGTTCTGCAGTCGTGGGGAGACCATCGTCGATGGTCGGTGCGTACACTGCTAGCACATTTAACAGCTCATTACTCTGGATTAGTGCCATCACCGCGCGGAGTCCAGAATGTGGATCAACTACTGGAGGCAGTTGGGCTTACGGCGCAGGCCCATCGTCGTATTGGTCAACTTTCCGGAGGTCAGCGTCGGCGTCTTGATGTGGCGATCGGATTGGTTGGTAACCCTGAGCTCATTTTTCTTGATGAGCCAACCACCGGCTTTGACCCTGAGGCCCGTGCGGCCTTTCATGAACTGATTCGCTCCATCGCACGTCAAAGGTCCACGGCAATGGTGCTCACAACACATGACCTAACAGAAGCCGAGTTACTGGCGGATTCTGTTGCTATACTCGTTTCTGGTCGAATCGTCGCTAGAGGAACCACCGAAACTATTGCAAGAAAACACTCCTGGGGAACCAGGGTTTCGTGGCGTGAGCATGAAAGGCTGTACTCCCAAAACAGTATCAGAAAGCGTTCCCTTCGTTCGGGATCTTTCTCTGACGAAGCCGCATATTACTGACTTGGAGGTGCGCCCCTTTAGCCTCCATGACGCGTATTTGGAAATGATCGGTCACGTGGAAGACGCTCACCTGCATGCGTATTCTACTGCGTCTGAACGGACTGATGCCGTATGTTGACTAGTATTGTGAAGCTAGGCATAGAGCGTGGCAGGATTGAGTTGAATCAAAGTTTGTCGTACATTCTAAACTACACCTTTTTTCCGATTGTTGCTCTGGTGGTGATGTATTTTCTGAGAGGTGTCGTTGTTCAGGGCGGATCGCTAGGAAGCTATGCCCTACCTGGAATTATTTCGATGAACCTGCTATTCACTGGCTTTATGGGCCTAGCTACCAATCTGATCAGCGAGCGGGAAGAAGGCACATTGATGCGTGCACGTACCATCCCGTTTGGAATTCATACTTACCTGATCGGCAAGGTGCTATGTCAGGTTGCTCTAACTCTGATTACGATACTCGTTATAATGGTTGCATCCGCCGCGCTATTCGGAAACTTTTTTTCTTGGCGGCCCGCGACTGCTTGCCCTGACCTGGGTGCTACCTCTTGGCCTGACATCGACATTGCCATGGGGAGCAGCCTTTGGATCACTTATCCGCCATCCGCGCAACCTAAGTTTCATTTCACTTGGCATGATGGGGTTGCTTAGCCTTTCGGGAATATTCTACCCTGTGTCCGGGCAGGCTCTGTGGAGTCAAATACTGAGTCAAGCCAGCCCGGTATATTGGATCGGCCTCGGAGTCCGAGGGGCGCTGATGCCGGAGACAGCGGTTGTTGCAGAAGTGGGGCAGTCGTGGCGAATGCTTGAGACAACTTTGGTCTTGATTATCTGGAGTCTGCTGGGGACACTGGCTGCGATTTCGATAATGCGGCGAAGCTCGCGGAAAGAAGGGGGAAGAGGTCTTATGCGCTCTGCTTGGATCCGTAGAAGACGGAGTCGCTATCGGGGCCGCCATCGGGCTTAACGATTCCGGCATGATAGGCAAGAACTACTGCGTGAACACGGTCTCGAGCATTAATCTTGCGCAGGACTCGGCCGACGTGGGTTTTTACTGTTACCTCCGCAATGAAAAGTTCGTGAGCGATTTCCGCATTGTTCCTTCCGAGACCGATCAATTCTAACACCTCACGTTCCCTGTCTGTCAGTTTCGACAATGCTTGATTGATTGGCGAAACTTTATTTTCTTTTGATGTATACTCCTCGACGAGTTTGTTTGTTAACTGAGGCGAAATGACAGCATTGCCGTTGTATGCAGATGAGATAGCTGTAAGGAGCCCCTCAGGTGGTGAGTCTTTGAGTAGAAAACCTGTGGCGCCGGCCGCAAGGGCATTGAACAGCTCTTCATCCATCCCATAGGAGGTAAGGATGAGAATCTTAGGACAATTGGGAATGTCGACGATTTTTTTAGTCGCTTCTACTCCGTTGAGTTGAGGGATGCTAATATCCATGAGAACAATATCCACGTTGGTTGCTTGAATCATGTCCAGCGCTTCAAGTCCGGTGGTCGCTTCTCCGGCGACTGTGATGTCGGAGGATGAATCAATCATCATTCGTATACCTGCGCGGAAGAGCATGTCATTATCTACAATCAGCGTGTGAATCATCAATCGAATTCCTTTTATCGTAGTGGAGGAAGGAGAGGAGATTTTGACTCTGGCTTCGATCGGATTGTTCTTGGGTTGGCTGCTGCCAGTATTCTCGCTCGAAGCGGATCCATGCGTCCTCGCATAATTTATATGCCTCAATCCGCTGGAGTGATAAAATGACATTGGGTAGCCGAAGGGATGCGAGACTCAGCAAAAAACAACTTCCGGTTTCTCGTCAACTTTCAGCAGTCGAAGTGGTTTTGGCACTGCTTCACTGACCCATCGGGCTCCTTACCTGTTTTGTGCCACATGTAGCGTTGTATGTAGTCGAGGGTGGTGTGCACTATCTGGGCTGCCTTAGCGCCATTCAATCTGAGGTCGGTCGCTATGCGCCTAAAAACATGCAGCCAAAACGCTGACTGGTTTCACTGGTATTATAATTGGGACGTTATTGTAGATTGAAGTGCTTATGTGCCTCAATTTCAGAACTTCGCCCGAGGGAATTTCCGCACCCTTTTCTAAGGTTGCAGAACGTTATCAACGAAGCTCGTTATCGATGCTGTCATCAAATTGACCACATATCATGTTGATTGGGGGTGCATGACGGCAAACTTCTCTGGCTTTCGTGTTCCCTGGGCGGGCTAGGCGTCCCGCGATTCTTCCCTAAGGAGGCGGCTTCTCCTCAGTTCATGTAGCTCTTAGTTAACTGATAAGAAGTCGAATGCTAAGATGATGTGTGATGACGTCTGCCCTGGGAGTATTGGTAGTAGATGATGAATCTGCTGAATGGTTGTTAGGTGTAGAGATCTCGGCATTTGAGAATCCTTCCGGTTGATGCGACGATCAACAATGTCAGTATGACTGCCGTGGTTGCGATCCCGCCGAATGTTGTCATGTCGGGATGGCTGGGGTCACTGAACATCCCTGAGCCGAGCAACGCTGTGCGAGTCGCTAAGGCATGGGGTAGCGTGTAGGATATTGAGCCTATTTTGGCTGTCAGTAGACTGACAGAGACTCCGGCGAGCGCGGCTGCCAGCGCCACCGCCCCGGCAAAGGAACGTATCAGCATCGATATAGATGACTGGAATGCTGCCAAGGGTACGCAAGCCACGGCAACCAGGGTGCCGGAGGCGAGGAGATGGGCTGGTGGCAAGCCGGGCAGGGCAAACAGTACCTTTCCCGTCGCAACAACCACGATCAGCATAGTGGCCTGCATGGCGGCTGCGAGCCCGGCAATGGCTAGTGTTTTAACCAATGCAATACGTGTGGCTCCTATGGGGCTGGTCATGAGAGTATTCCAATTGCTATCCCGATGCTCTAGACGCCACACGAGGGAGGCGAGGATCGCCACTCCCAGTACCAGAGGAAACAACCCGTGGAAACCGACTGTACGTAGCCAGAGTGTGTTCCAGCCGTCTTCAAGACCGCGTCTTGAGAAAGCGTATTAATGATGCCGGTTCCGGTGACAACGAGGGGTAGCCCGATGACGACTAGGAGCGGCTGGGATCGGCGCAACTTGAGTAGTTCCGCCAACAGTGGGGACGGAGAAGATGAGTTTGTATCAAGGGCTGTCGAAGTTCTGGCAATCATGCTAGACCTCCTGAGAATCTAGTCGGTGGGTGAGGGCAATAAATGCGATTGCAGCGATTATTGTTAGTGCAGCGATTGGACCATAAGCGGGGGTAAGTGTCACCAGGCCGGTATCGCGGTAATCGGCCGCGGCCGCTAGAGAGTAGTAACCCCATGGGGTTAGCGCAGCTAGCCAGTTGGGAAGCCCGCTGGACACTGCGGCGATGATCGTGCCGACGACGCCCAGGCACAGCGCGACAAGTTGGTTTTCCACCCGCGCTGAGAGGAGTATGTGAGCGCCCAGAACTACTAAATTGATTGAAAGGATGGCGCACGTGTGTCCTAGCCACAGCTCAACCGGCAGGGAGTCAGCGCCCAAGAGAGTGCCCAGAGTTACTAGCAGGGCGGAAGCTGCAATGGTTGTCAAAGTCACAACAAGGCCAGCAGCGACCATTTTCGCTCTGCATACCTGGCCAGTTCCGATTCCTCCTGATAGGCCTGCCAGCCAACCATTGCCCTCGTGCTCCATGTCCACAATTCGACTGGCGATGACGGCAATTAACAAAGGACAGGTCATGGGGAAGGCCAGCGAAGTGCCAGCCAGCAATGCTTGCCAGGTTAGTATGTCCGTCCCGCCGGAGGCTGCTCCCATGAGTGACATTCCTGCCACAGAGAGGATGAGAATTGAGGCGACTAATCCGATATGCCGCCGCTTCATTTTGGCGATTTCGTTGATAATGAGCCGGAGTCTCATAACTGCCCTCCTCGTGTGAGCGCCATGAACACATCTTCTAAACGCTGCTCATCACGGTATACTGAGTAAATTGGAGCGCCGACATTGACAAGTTCCTTAACGACGCCGGCTGTGGCGTGTTGATCGAATCCTGGCAGTCTCAACCGACCACGATCCACGGTTGCTGGAATGTTGGATCGTTGCCGCAGTGCAGAGGCGGCATGATCGGGGTGAGAGGTCTCGATCAGCACATCCGGTGTCGATGTCTTGAACAGATCATCCCGAGTTCCCTGAAACACTAGAGAGCCGTTGCTGATGATGCCAATGACATCTGCTATCTTGTCCACCTCTCCAAGAATGTGACTTGATACCATGACGCTTGTGCCATGACTAGCGAGCGTGCCGATCAGCCAGCGCATCTCCTCGATTCCGGCCGGATCCAGACCGTTGGTGGGCTCATCCAGTACTAATAGTCGAGGACGACGGGCCAGTGCCATGGCTATACCGAGACGCTGCTTCATTCCTAGCGAGTAGTTGCGGACTCTCTTGTTCATTTGATCTTGCATCCGAACGGCCGCTACAGCCTCTGTGACGGCGGCATCAGGTAGGCCGAGCGTGCGTTGCACAATCCTCATGTTCTCGGCTCCGGTCAGATGTCGATAGCCAGGAGGAGCTTCGATGAGTGAGCCGATGTGTCGTAGCAATGCTTGTCGCGTGGATCTGTCCATCGTGCGTCCCATCACTTGGACGCCGCCACTGGTGGGGGTCACGAGGGGACAGCAGCATCTTCATGGTTGTGGACTTTCCGGATCCGTTCGGGCCGATGAAGCCGTATACGCTTCCCTCAGGAACCTGCAAGTTGATGGCGTCCACAACGGTGCGTGAGTCGTAGCGCTTGGTGAGTTGGTATGTTCTGACGATGTCCATGGCTCCACGATGTCAGGGGTGACTGTGGCCTGTCGTCGTGCAGGTGGATGATTCTGGGGTCCTTCTCAAGTATCATCCGACGTGGTGGAAAGGTGGTTTCTATTTCCAGGACGGACGAAGCCGGTCTCGTAAGCGAACACCACTGCCTGGGTCCGGTCCCGTAATGACAGTTTGGTGAGCAGTCGACCAACGTGCGTTTTTATCGTGACCTCGGATAGCGTGAGAGCAGTGGCGATCTCTGAATTGCTGAGGCCGGATGCGACGAGTCTAGCACTTCCTGTTCCCGTGGAGTGAGCGACTCCAAGCGATTGACATCGTCGTCGGAGGGATGGGCAGAGGGCTCGCGGCTGATGAAGTGCTCAACTAGTCGTTTGGTGATGCGGGGTTGAACCACGGCGTCACCTTGATAGACATGCTTGATGGCCTCAATGAGGTCATGGGTTTCAGAATCCTTTGCCAGGAAGGCGTTAGCCCCGGCTCTGAGTGCCTCGAACACGTGCTCATCCAGGTCGAACGTTGTGAGAATCAGGACTCCTGGTGATTTGTCGTCGGGCGTCCTGGTGTGGGCTCGGGAGTCGTCGGGTGGCTTCTATGCCGTCAACTTCAGGCATTCGCAGATCCATGAGGATCACGTCAGGGTGGGTCTGCGCCACGAGTGCCGGAACCTCGGCCCCGTTAGTGGCCTCGCCGACGACTTTCACGTCTGGGTGCGCGCCAAGGACCATGCGCAGGCCTGCTCTAACGATCTCCTGGTCGTCGACGACAGCCACCTTGATCGGGGCGCTGAGCGTGTGTGTCATGGGTTTTCCCTTCGTAACGGCAGCTGGGCGAGTATCTCGAAGCCTCCGGTAGGGTAGTGACTGGCGTGGAGGATGCCACCCAGAGCCGTTACTCGTTCAGTCATGCCGATCAGTCCGTGTCCCTGTTCTGGTTGGGTGGAGTCCTGGCCATCGTCGGTGACACGGATACGTAGCTCATGGTTTATTCGGGCGATCTCTACCTCGACACGTTGTGCCGTCTTTGCGTGCTTTCGGACGTTGGTCAACGCTTCCTGGATGACTCTGTAGGCAACCACTTGCACGTCAGCAGGAGCATCTACCTCGGCAAGTGAGGCGTGGACAGGTGTCCCTGCTGCGCGAGCCTCGGCCAGTAGGGAGCTAACGTCGTCCAGGCGAGGTGCGGGAGTAAGGTCTTGGTCATCATCGGTGCGCAGCACGCTTAGCATCGAGCGCATCTGCTTCATCGCTTCCCGGCTCGTATCGCGTACTCGCACCATTGCGTCTCGGGCGTCTGTGGGGTTGGTGTCGACAGATGCGACAGCGCCGTCGGCTAGCAGCGTTACTGCTGACAGGCTGTGGGAGATGACGTCGTGAAGGTCTCTGGCAATGCGGGTGCGCTCGTTGATGGATGCCATGCGCAACTCAGACTCTCGTTGCCGCTCCAGGTATTCGGCGCGTTCACGCAGCGAAACCAGATGCGCGCGCCGGGTGCGTTTCAGCCGGCCGGCAAACCATGCCACCGCGACTAACAGAACGCCGGTGCTCAGCTCGCCGAGATCGAACCCCCCCTCTCCCTAGATGCAGTAGACCCAGTGCAACCAACCAAGCCAACGCGGCGGCTGCTCCGAACAGCGACACGCTCAGTGGGCGCAGGGTTGCCAGAGACCATAACGACACCGCTACCATCACGTCGGCCACCAGCGGGCCCATGCCAAGCCCCAGCTGGGCGATGCCGAAGGCCAAGGTGATGGCGTAGGTTTCGGTGGGGAAGCGTCGGCGAAGCAGGTGCGGCAGACATAGTCCGGCCTGGACGAGGAGACTGAGCGGTGAGGTGCCCACGGCAGGCACTCCCTGAACCAGCAGGCCGTAGCCGAGAACCGCGACCACCACCACAACGTCCAGGATCAGCAAGTGGCGAGGGGACAGCGTGTCGGAAGAGCCTGTAGAGACCATCCAGTTAATTCTATGGCTTTGGGATCGTGATGGTAAGGCTGCGACGAGACTCATGAAGGATGCCCGCGTAAGAGGCTCGGTGCCTCATGTAGGACTGCCCGCGAAGCTCGTGGACCGTGGTGGGCATGGGAAGTGGGTTGTCGATGCAGGCCAGGGCCGAGATCACGGGAAAGTACGCCAGGGTGTACACCAGGGCGTCGAAGAAGGACAAGGGATGGATCCTTGATGAGGTCTGCGCAGTCACTGGCTGGAGTCGGGACAACGCGCGCCGACGCCTGGTGGCCGCAGCCAAGCGCCCACCGGGTCGCCGAAAGTCGGCGGAGCGCAGGGCTAGAGCCCGCAGGTACTCCTACGACGCCTTGAAGGTGCTCCAGCGAGTGTGGGCCGCCAGCGGCGGGCAGTGCGGCAAGTACCTCAAGGAGTCCATGCCGGTGCTGCTGGACCTGCTGGAGGCGAGCGGTGAGCTCGACGACGAGCCGCGCTACACCCCAGCCGTCAGAGACGAGCTGGTGGCCATGAGTGCGGCGACCATTGACCGCTACCTCGCCCCGGTGCGGGCTACCGAGCAGCTGCGGGGCAAGTCGACGACCAAGGCCGGTCCGTTGCTGCGCAGCTCCATCAAGATCCGCAAGGCCGGTGACGAGATCGAGGCTGAACCTGGGTTCTTCGAGGTCGACACCGTCGCCCACTGCGGGCCGACCCTCAAAGGAGAGTTCACCCGGACTGTGAACATGACCGACGTGCTCACGGGGTGGACCTTCACTCGCTCAATCCGAAACAACGCTGAGAAGCACATCATTTCCGCCCTGGACGCCGCCGTGGGATGCGTCCCGTTCCCCGTTTTGGGCATGGACTTCGATAACGGCTCAGAGTTCATCAACCACAGCGTGGTGCGCTGGGCCGGGGACTTGGACATCTACTTCACCCGCTCACGCCCCTACAGGAAGAACGACCAGGCCACCATCGAGTCGAAGAACAACCACCTGGTGCGCCGCTACGCCTTCTACTACCGCTACGACACCAGCGAGGAGCGCGAGGTCCTGGGCCGTCTCTGGGAGCAGGTCAACGTCAAGCTCAACTTCCTGACCCCCACCCGCAAGCCCATCGGATGGGGCACCGATAAGGCCGGTAGGCGTAAGCGCCTCTACGACGCTCCTCGTACCCCATTGGACCGGCTGCTGGACACCAGCGCCCTGACCAAGGCCCAGAAGACTGACCTGGTCTCGTACCGCAACCAGCTCAACCCCGCCTCTATCACCCGCCGCATCATCGAGCTCCAGGACGTTCTCATCCGCCTGGCCAAGGACAAGACCGACCAGCTCTACCTCGCCCAGTTCCCAAGCATCCTGCCCGACGTCCACAAAGGCGTACGAGTCAGGAAAGCCTCCTAACCACCCCTCAACTTGGCGGGCATTCCTACATGAGGCACCGAAGACACTTCGCGGGCACCTTGACATGAGGCACCCCGGGCTGGTGCCTTCAGAAGACTTGAGGGGATTCATGAGCGTGGACCGCGTAGAAGTCCGCGAGGTGGTGGGTGCCCGTTGTCGGGGCCACGCAGTCGCGCGTCATGTTCCAGGCCATGAACCGGGCGGTGTCGGCCAGGCGCGGGCTGAACAGTCCGGTCAGTCGCAGTGCTGGCGGCAGCGCCCACGCCGGGACGGTGAGGATGTGTGAGCGCTTCCCGACGGCGTCGAAGGCCAGGTGCGCAAGCTCTCGCCAACTGAGCACGTCCGGTCCGCCGACGTCCCATGTGCCGGTGCGCCCCTCCTCCATCCGGTCAACGACGTAGACCGCCAGGTCCGCCCCGTGGATCGGATTGATCCGCGCCGTCGGGCGGAGCACCGTCACCAGGCCGCGCCTGGCCATCGCGAGTACCTCCGTCATGTCGGAGAAGTAGGCCGGCGGATTGATGATCTGAGAGTTGATTTCCGCCACCGAGAGCGTCTGCGCGAATGCCGACTTCGCTCGCGTCAGCCGGGCGGGGCAACGATCGCCACCCAGGGCATTGATGTAGGTGAAGGAGCCGGCGTGCTTCAGTGCCGAGTCCAGGATCGCCAGGTTGGCGAGGTTGTCGATCTGCCACGGGTCGGCCTTCTGGCGGGTCACCCCCAGAGCCGAGACAACATGCTCGACGTCGGCTGCGAGATCGCGGGTGAAACGAGGATCGGTGACGTTCCCGAGAGCCCACTCGTCCACCAGGCCGTCCAATGACGGTGAGCCCCAGGGCCCTTGCCTGCGGGCGCGATCCCGGTCCCGCGCCACGGCCCGGATGAGATGTCCGCGGTTGTGAAGCTCGGCGACCACGTAGCGGCCGAGGTATCCGGTCGCCCCGGCGACAAGAACGCTCGCCATCGTGCATTCCTCCTGAACCTCGTTGTGGCAGCGAACGGTTGGTAACAACTACGGTAGTCATTTATGGACAGACATGTCCACAAACAAGGAGGCTGTCGGTTCCCGTGGCCGCGGTCAAGCGGGGAGGGGCCTGCTATGGCGCCCCGAACAGCCGCGTCAGGAGGGTGTGCGCCAGCTGTCGAGCATCCGCTCCCTTGCCGGCTTGCGAGGCCAACCACCGATCGAGTGTGACGGCAACGCTCCACACGAGCTCGACATGCAGGTCCTCCGGGATCTCCTGGTCGAGCACGCCCTGCTCGCGACCCGCGTGCACGGTCTGCTGGCACCACGCCCGGGTGGCCCCCTCGAAATCGGTGCGTGAGGCGCTCGGCGGAGCGTCCCGCATGTGGAAGAGCATCGCGATTGTCGCCACGTCCTCGTTGTCGCCGGCCGCCGCCAGCTCGTCGAAGAAGGTGAAGATCTCGGGCCAGAAGGACTCGGTGGTCAGCGCTGCAGGATCGGGTGGGCTCACCCGCTCGGCGAGCAGGGTCAGCCCGTCGGAGAAAGCCGCGTCGAAGAGCGCTGCCTTGTCGGTGAAGAAGTAGTAGAAGGAGCTGCGAGGGAACTGCGCGGCGGAGAGGATGTCGCTCAACGCGGTGCCGTTGTACCCGCGGAGCGCAAACATCGTGCGCGCCGTCCGCATCAAGCGACGACGTCGGGTCGGGTCGATCGGCTTGCGCGGCCTGGCCATCTCTCACCTCGCAAGTTGCCGGCGGCTCGTCCTTGAGCCGTCAGGGTACTCGCTCGGGTGGTCGTCAGTCCGGCCACTGCCCCTTGCTGGCGGGCAGGCCGACGGCGGCCAGCAGGCCCGGAAAGCGCTGCTCGATGATGTTGTCGCGCCGGGTAATGCGCCGGTGCTTGCCCTCGCGCTCGGTATGCATGAGCCCCGACTCGCGCAGCACCCGGAAGTGGTGCGACATCGTGGACTTGACGACGTCGTAGCTCAGGTCCCCGCAGTACAGGGCGCCTTCATCGGCGATCCGGCGCAGGACGTCGCGGCGGATGGGGTCTGACAGGGCGCCCAGGATCGCGTCCAGGGAGATGTCGCCCGCCTCGGGGTGGAAGAGCTCCCTGTCCTTCACGGTTCGTCCCTGCCTCTCTGTCTCGACCTTCGCCCCCGGCGCGCACCGGACGGGGGTTGACAGAGGGAATCGTCTCCTACAATTCTTAGTACGTCAAACATCGAACTAAGGAGGTTTGAGATGACTGAAGAAACGAGCGGCTCATCGCACGTATCTGTCGATGACGAGAGGACGTCGCCGAAGGTGTCCGCGTCTCGACCATGGGCTGGCTGTCCTTCTTCACCATGTTCGTCATCGGCACCGACACCTTCCTCGTCGCGCCCCTGCTGCCCCTGCTCCAGCGTGAGCTCGACGTCCCCCTGTCCCGGGCTGGCTGGCTGGTCTCCGCCTACGCCCTGGGGTACGCGCTGTTCGCCCTCGTGGCCGGCCCCGTCTCGGACCGTCACGACCGACGTCGCGTCATTCTCTCCGGACTGGCGGCCTTCGCCGTTTTCACCTGCGCCTGCGGACTGGCCTGGAGCTTCTGGAGTATGGTCGCCGCCCGCTTCCTGGCCGGCGTGAGTGCTGCGTTCGTCAGCTCCCAGATCTGGGCCTCCATCCCGGTGACGGTGCCCCGGCCGTCCGTCATCAAGGTCATGGGCTATGCGACTGCGGGACTGGCGGTTGCGCAGGTTGCCGGCGTGCCGATCGGCTCCTACCTGTCGATCAGGGGCTGGCAGCTGCCGTTCCTCGTGGTCGCGGTGGTCAGCGTCATTCTGTGGGGACTCCTCTTCCTCACGTTCCCCCCATGTGCGGCCGGTGGGGGAGCCTGCTGACGTCGTCGGCTCCTACCGGAGGGTCCTCGGCTCGCGGGTGCTGAGGCGGTCGCTCCTCGCCTACCTCGCGTTCCAGACCGGCAACTATGCGTCGTTCTCATTCATCGGCTCCTGGCTGGCCAAGGACTTCGGTGCCTCGCAGGGCGCCATCGGGAAGGCCATGATGATGATCGGTCTGGGAACCGCGCTGGGGTCGATCCTCGGTCCACGGCTCGTTGCAAGGATCGGTGAGCGGCGGTCGTTGTGGGGCGGCATCCTCGCCCAGGGCGCCTTCTACCTCCTGGCTGCTGCGATGCCGCTCATCGTGACCACCATATGGGGTGCCGTCGTCGCCTTTGCTGCGGCCCTGGTCGTGGCTGGTTTCCTCCTGCCCGTCCTCATGGGGCAACTGCAGGCCCACGCCGGCCAAGCCCGAGGAACCGTCTCCTCACTGTCCAACACGGCGATGTACCTGGGTGCCACGATCGCCGGTGCCGTCGGCGGAGACCTTCTCACCCGACTCCCCGGCTTCTGGGGCCCCAGCCTCATGACTGCCTTCGCATTCCTCCTGGCCGTCGCTCTGTACAGGATCGCCGGCGCCCTGGCTTCCGAGTGACTCGGGCGCCTATGGTCGCGTGCAAAGGGCGGCAACAAGTCCGATCCCGGGCGCCGGAGGGTGCCCAGGCGGGTGGCCGACCAAGGACAGGTCGACAACAGCTCGATCAGAGACAATTAAGGGAGAAGTATGTCTCAGCTGACCGTAGCCGTACTCGGCACCGGAATCATGGGCTCGGCGATGGCTCGCAACATCGCCGGCGCCGGCCACGCCGTGCGCGCCTGGAACCGCACGATCTCGCGTGCCCAGCCCCTGGCCGACGACGGCATCGAGATCGTCCCCACCGCCACCGCCGCCGTTGAGGGGGCCGACGTCGTCATCACCATTCTCTTCGACGGCGCCGCCGTCGCCGAGGTCATGCGCGAGACCGCCCCCGCCATGCGCCCCGGCGCCGCCTGGCTGCAGATGACCACCGTCGGCCCTGATGATGTGGCCGTCCTGGCCGCCATTGCGGAGCCCGCCGGGGTCCTCTTCTACGACTCGCCCGTCTCCGGGACCCGCCAGCCCGCCGAGTCCGGCACCCTTGTCATCATGACCGCCGGCCCTGCCTCCGGCCGCGAACTGGTCACTCCGGTCCTGGACGCCGTCGGGTCGCGCACCGTGTGGACCGGCGAGGACGGTGCCTCCGCAGCCTCGACCCGCCTCAAGCTGGTCGTCAACTCCTGGGTCATCGCCGTGTCCAATGCCGCCGGCGAGATCGTCACCCTGGCGAAGGCGATCGGTGTGCCCCCGGCCCAGTTCTTCGAGGTGCTCGACGGCGGTGGCCTGGACCTGCCCTTCCTGCGCATCAAGGCCGACCTCGTTGAACGGGGCGCCCTGAGTCCGGCCAACTTCGCCGTCGACACCTCTGGCAAGGACGCCCACCTCATCCTCGAGCTCGCCCGCGAAGCCGGCTTGAGGCTCGATGGCATGGAGGCCTTCTCCGCCCGGCTCGACCGTGTCGCCGACGCCGGCCACGCCCACGAGGACATGGCCGCCTCCTACCTGGCCGGGTTCTCGACCTCGACCAAAACCTCGTAAGGGACGCGGCCCCGGGTCAGGGGGCCAATGTTGGTGGGTGAGGGGAGGCGCTTTGATGGGGGTGGTGTGTCGCTGGGGCGGGGGCGTGGGCGTGGGCCCCGTGGGGACGGTGAGTCTTAATCAATCCCTTTGTTCTGGGAGGCGCGCTGATGTCAGCCTCCACCACGAACGCCTTGTCGCACCAGCCCTTGATCCAGGTTCTCAGGAGCATCACCGACCCACGCGACAGACGCGGTGTGCGCCTTGACCTGCCCACGGTGTTGTTCCTGGCCGTGACCGGGGTACTGGCCGGATGTCGCAGCCTGACGGCGATATGGGAGCACTCCATCGACCTGACCGCCTCCGACCTGCGGTCCCTGGGGGTGGAGTCGGGGCCGGGCCCCGCCCTCGGCAGTCATCCATCCGCCGGGTCCTGCAGGACCTGGACCCCGTACATGACGTTTTGGTTGTTGTGGAGTCAAAGAGAGTGGGTAGGTGTGTCTGCGCCCCGGTCCCAGCGCCCGCGAGCAGCCGCAATGCTTTCGCGATTGTCCGTTGCCCAGTCGACGAGCTGGCGAAGAACGACTGTGAGAGATTCACCGGTTCCAGTCAACGCGTACTCGACTTGCGGCGGGGAGGTGTCCAGGACCGTCCGGCTGATGAGTCCGTCCCGCTGGAGTCGACGCAGGGTGACTGTGAGCATGCGTTGGGATATTCCCTCCACCGAGCGCAGTAGCTGCCCAAAGCGGCGCCTGCCGTGCAGGCGCAGCTGAATGATGACGAGGACCGACCAGGTGTCCCCGATCCGGTCGAGGACGTCGCGTAGGCCGCAGACAGTGCTGTCGGGCTCGCAGTCGGCCTCCTGTGTGGAGGTCTCGTTGACGGTTACTCTCGGGTGCCTATCTGTCATGAAGGTGCCTTCTTGTCGCGTCTATCGGTTCGCCATACTGTCGACTCGGGTAGTTACCAATAGTAACCAAGGAGGAGTGAAGCAGTATGCCCGACAAGTCGAGCGAAGCGATTGGCATCATCGGGTCCGGTCCTATTGGACAGGGGCTGGCGACATTGTGGGCGCAGGCCGGCTACATGGTTCAGCTCGGTGCGCGGTCTCCGGAGTCGGCGAGGCGCGTGAGTGTTCCCCCGAGTGTGCGCGTTGTCAGCTTTGAGGAGGCCGCCCGGCACAAGGTGGTGGTCCTGGCGGTCAAGCACAGTGCTGCGCAGGACGTGGTAGATCGTCTCGCGCCGCTCCTCAAGAGGGCGATGGTCTTCGACGTGATGAACGCCGCTGGTATGCGGGAGGGGCAGATCGTCTCCACGCTGCCGGAGGGGCGCACTGAAGGGCAGTGGATGGCCGAGATGCTGCCGGACTCAGTGGTTGTCCGCGCCTTCTCCCATATTCAGGAGGAGTTGCTCGTGTCGCGAGCAGGTAAGAATCTCGGAGTCTGGGCGGTCGGATATGCCACCGATGCTCTTGAGGAACGACCGCGAATTGAAAGCCTCCTCGAGGCTACCGGATATGTGCCCGTATTTGTTGGGACGCTCGCAGAATCATCATTGCTCGATCCTGGCGGATCAGTATTCCCCCACCTGTTCACGGCCGGTGATCTCCAACATCTTGCCGCCGTGCATCGACTGCCTCGGATGCTGGAGCGATTCAACGCGGGTGACATGAGTGAGGTGCTCCATGACAAGGTTCAGTGGAGCTTCCCCTACGGTCCCACGCTCGGGGTGCAGGAGACCTTCATCGGGAAGGAGGCGGTTGTGGATCATCTGAGGAGAGTGCGCGACTCCGGTGTACGCATCTCCGATATACGCACCGAGCTCGAGACCCCGCACGGTGCCGTGGTGCACGCCGAGGGAGTGTTCCCGACCGCTCAAGGGCCCATCGCCAGCGAGATCGTCAGCGTCGTCACCATGAAGGGCGGGCTCATCGGCGAGGTTCGCGAATACTGGGACACCGCGGCGATCAAGGGGTGAGTCCCAGGGGTGGGGCAGACGCGGTTGAGCGGAGCACTACCCTGCCTTGAGCCGCTACGTCTGCTTTGTACTGATGAGAATGGACCATTAACGATCGTATCGGACACAGTGCTACTCTCCTCTCGGAATTGTCCCGATATCGAGAGATCTCACCATGTCCACAACAACCTCAAGCGGCTCCGCTGCGGCGAAGCCGTCCAGCGCCGGCTCCGGCCAGGTCAAGGAGCTGACGATCCGCGGTGTCATCATCGGCGGCATCATCACGCTCGTCTTCACCGCGGCGAATGTCTACCTCGGCCTCAAGGTGGGACTCACCTTCGCCACCTCCATCCCGGCCGCTGTCATCTCCATGGCGATCCTGCGCCGCTTCTCCGATCACACGATCCAGGAGAACAACATCGTCCAGACGATCGCCTCGGCGGCCGGGACGCTGTCCGCCATCATCTTCGTGCTGCCCGGACTCATCATCGTGGGCTGGTGGACCGGCTTCCCCTATCTCCAGACGGTGCTCGTCATCATCCTGGGCGGCATCCTCGGCGTCACCTACTCGATCCCGCTGCGGCGCGCGCTCGTGACCAACTCCGACCTGCCCTACCCCGAGGGCGTGGCCGGCGCCGAGGTCCTTCGCGTGGGCGACACCAGCGAGGGCGCCGAGGAGTCCAGCCGCGGGCTGGGCGTCATCGTGCGCGGCTCCATCGCCTCCGCCGCCCTCTACTTCCTCAATGCGCTCAAGGCCATCAGCGTCGACATCTCCGGGGTCTTCCGGGTCGGTGCCGGTGCCACCATGATGGGCACCTCCTTGTCCCTGGCCCTGGCCGGCGTGGGGCACCTGGTCGGCATCGGCGTCGGCATCGCCATGATCGTCGGCCTGCTCATCTCCTACGGCGTGCTGCTTCCGGTGCGTACCTGGGGCGGCGCCGCGGCCGCTCCGGACCTCGCGGACTTCGTGAGCACCACCTTCGCCAGCGAGGTGCGCATCGTGGGCGCCGGGGCCATCGCCATCGCCGCCATCTGGACCTTCCTGAAGATCCTCGGTCCCATCGTCTCCGGCATCCGCGATTCCCTGGCATCCAGTGCCAAGCGCGACGCCGGTGAGGAGCTCCCCCTGACCGAGCGCGACCTGTCGATGAAGACGGTCATCGGCGTCACCGTCGGCTCCATGCTCCCCATCGGTGTGCTCCTATGGCTGTTCCTGCACGGGACCTCCGTGGCCCACCACGCCGCGGGCCTCATCATCGCCTCCATCCTGTTCATCCTGCTGACCGGCCTGGTCGTGGCCTCTGTCTGCGGCTACATGGCCGGCCTCATCGGCTCCTCCAACTCGCCGATCTCCGGCGTCGGCATCCTCGTGGCCGTCTCCGCGGCCGCGCTGGTACGCACCATCGCCAGCAGCTCCTCGCCCGACGACGTCCGCACCCTGGTGGCCTACACCCTGTTCGTCACCGCAGTCGTCTTCGGCGTGGCCACCATCTCCAACGACAACCTCCAGGACCTCAAGACCGGCCAGCTCGTCGACTCCACCCCGTGGAAGCAGCAGGTGGCCCTCGTCATCGGTGTCGTGTTCGGCGCCATCGTCATCCCGCCGGTGCTCAGCCTCATGCAGGGAGCCTTCGGCTTCGCCGGCGCTCCCGGCGCCGGTGCCGACGCCTGGCCGCGCCCCAGGCGAACCTCATCAAGCACCTGGTGCAGGGCGTCCTCGGCGGCGACCTCAACTGGAGCCTGCTGGGACTGGGCGCCGTCATCGGCGCCGTTGTCATCGCCATTGACGAGGCCCTGCGCCGTAGCAGCAAGTACTCGCTGCCGCCGCTCGCCGTCGGCATGGGCATGTACCTGCCCACCAGTGTCACCGTCATGATCCCGGTCGGTGCTGCCCTGGGCCACCTCTACGACCGCTGGGCCCAGCGCACCGCCAACCCCGAGCGGGCCAAGCGCATGGGCACGCTCATGGCCACCGGCCTCATCGTCGGTGAGAGCCTCGCCGGTGTCGTCTACGCCGGTATCGTCGTCGCCTTCGGCGGCAAGGAGGACCCGTTGGCCATCATGCCCGAGGGCTTCGCCGGCGTCGCCCCCCTGGGCGGGCGTGGTGCTGTTCATCGCCACCTTGTGGTACCTCTACCGGGGTGCCCGCCAGGAGAGTACTCGCGACTGAGGCCACCGGATCCCTTCAGGATCGACGTCGATCTTTCCCCGACCGTCCTCGCGGCCGCCGTCCCTGCACTAGGCTGGGCGGAGGCCGCGAGGACGCGTAGTACCAGGAGGACCTCATGACTTCGGCAGCACCGACAACATCAGTGGCATGCGGGATCGACATTGGCGGGTCGGGCGTCAAGAGCGCCCTGGTCGACCTGACCGCGGGCACGTTCATCGGTGAGCGCGTCCGTATCGACACCCCCGAGGAGGCCACGCCTGAGGCGGTCGCGGGGGTGTGCCGCCAGCTCCTCGAGCAGCTTCAGGTGGGCGACGACGTCCCGGTCGGCGTGGCCCTGCCCGCTCCGATCGTCCACGGCACCGTCCCGTTCATGGCCAACCTTGACAAGTCCTGGACGGGCGTCAACCTCACCGAGCTCATGCGTGAGCACCTGGGCCGGCCGGTCACCGGGCTCAACGACGCCGACGCCGCCGGGTTGGCCGAGGTCGCCTTCGGCGCCGCCAAGGACGTCCCCGGAACCATCATCGTCACCACTCTGGGCACCGGCATCGGCTCAGCCGTCATCGTCGACGGAACGCTGGTCCCCAACACCGAGCTCGGGCACCTGGAGATCGACGGGTACGACGCCGAGACCCGGGCCTCCGCCGGCCAGCGCACCGCCCAGGACTGTCCTGGAAGAAGTGGGCCAAGCGTCTCCAGCGCTACTACGCCCACGTGGAGATGCTCTTCTCCCCGGACCTGTTCGTCGTCGGCGGGGGAGTCTCCCGCAAGCACGAGAAATACCTGCCGCTGCTCGACCTCAAGACCCCGATCGTCCCGGCCCAGCTGCTCAACACGGCTGGCATCGTGGGGGCCGCCTACCAGGCCTCCCGAACGCGCACCTCCTGACGAGGCCGCAAGCGGCGCCGGCGCGGGTCGGTGCTGAGCGGCGGTCCACCTCATCCGGGACTGTCCTTCTGGACAGGGGGCGCTGTGCTGTAGGTGGGGGTGGTCGGTCCGCGGACTCATGACACTGGAGGCATGGGTAAAGCAGAGAAGTTCAGTCCTGTCCGTTCCAACGTAGTCACTCCTGAAAGCTCCGAAGTAGTGGGGACTGGCGGTGTCCGGCCCGGCCGTCGCCGGTCGGCGGCGATCGCGTTGGGTGCTGCTGGTGGTGCGGCGTCGGCGGCGCCGTCGAAGGGGGAAGTTGAGAGCCTGAAGTCCCGGGCGCAGGGGCTGGTGGAGGCCGGTTACCCGGCGGTGCTGGCGGCGGTGAGCGACAGCAAGGGCGAGTCCGCGGGCGTGGCTGTGGGTAAGGGCAGCCTGGAGACGGGTCAGGCCCCGCCGATGGACGGAGAGGTACGAGTTGGCTCCGCGTCGAAGACCTTTGTGGCTGTGGTGGTCATGCAGCTGGTCCAGGAGGGCAAGGTGGGGCTCGATGAGCCGATCGAGACCTATCTGCCGGGCCTGATCAAGGGCGAGGGCGTCGACGGATCGAGGATCACGGTGCGTCAGCTCCTCCAGCACACCAGTGGCCTGCCCGAGTACACCGACACCTACCTCTCCAGCAGAGCTGCGGAGTCCGAGAATATGCAGCACTATGTTCCTCCGCGTGACCTGCTGGATACTGCTCTGGGTAAGCTGGCGGCCTTCGAGCCCGGCACTCAGTGGAAGTACACCAACACGAACTACATCGTGCTGGGAATGCTCATTGAGCGGGTGTCCCAGCGGCCGGTGGGTGAGCAGATCGATGAGCGCATCGTCAAGAAGCTGGGACTGTCCCACACCTACCTCCCGGGGAACGGTGAGAAGAAGCTCCACGGCCCTCACTCTCAGGGCTACCACCTCAGCGCTGAGGGCAAGCTGGAGGATATGACCGATCTGGATACCTCACTTGCCTGGGCCGCCGGTGGCATGGTGTCGACCCCCGGTGAGCTCAACACCTTCTTCCAGGCCGTCCTCGACGGCAGGCTGTTGACTCAGGCCAGTATCGACGAGATGAAGAACGGGGCGGTTGACGCCAGCTCGCACCTTGGACCGGGGGCGGTGTACGGGCTGGGCCTGATCGGCACCCCGCTGAGCTGTGGAGGTACTGCATGGGGACACCATGGCGGTATCGCTGGATACGAGACTCATGACGGTGTCGGCCCTGACGGTACCGCTGTGACTGTCACCGTTACTGCCTTATCCTCAGATATTGCCGATCAGAGTAATCTGGAGAGTTCCGCCAAGGAGAAAGCCGGAAAGGTCGATGAGGTCGTTGACTCCACTCTGTGGCACAAGTGATGAGTTCTGAGACGGAGCCGGACGCCTCGGCGTCGCGCGTCTGCTTGACTCGATGCATGCCCGATTCCGCCGTCCGGGTGCAGTCGCCACCGAGGCTCCCACGAGCCGCGGTGGCGCTGTGCCTGCTCAGTGTGCTGCCCTATATCGGCCTGGTGCTGGCCGATCCCGAGCACATCAGCAACTACGGAGTCAGCTCGGTTCCCCGGGCGATTCTCTTCATCGTCCTGGTCGTCACCCAGGTGGCGGCCGTGATGATGACGGTGCGCTTCCCGTACTGGGTGCTCGTAATCGTGGCCACCGCCGATTTCATCATCTTCATCGCCAGCGATCAATCAGGGCTCGGATCCTTTGCGGTCATGGTCGTCATCTGGTACCTCGTGCGTTACCGCGTCCCGGGCTGGCAGATCGCGCTGTTCGCCAACGTCATCGCCTGAACCTGGTCTTCCTCATCGGGGAGGTGTACTCCGGCGAGCGCGGGCCGGTTGCCATCATCGTCTTCCTGTTGGCTCACCTGCTGCAGCGCTACCTGCTCCCGGTAGTGGCGGCGGAGTACATGCTGGGGCGTGAGCGACTCCACCAGGCGCTGCGCGACAAGGCCGAGCTCCTTGAACGGGAGAAGCAGCTGCTCGAGCGCGAGGAGCGTGAGCGGGCCGCGCGCGAGCTGCGGGCCAGCCGCAATGCCCTGGCTCGCGATCTCCACGACATCGCCGGCCACCATCTCTCCGGCGTCATCGTCAGCGCCCAGGCGGCCGTGGCCCTGCGGCACAAGGACCCGGAGCGCTCTGAGCAGATGCTTCAGACGGTGCAGGACAGTGCCCGAACCGCTCTGGCCGATCTGCGTCAGGTCGTCGGTCTCCTGCGCAGCGAAGACAGCAATGTCTCCGGACGTGAGGATCAGGGCGAGGATGGTCGGCGCAATGAGCCGACGTTGTCGAGCACCGAGTCGGCGGCCGTGACGGGTTCTCAGATGACAAGGGAGCCGGTGCTCCTGCCCGCGCTGGAGGCTGTGCCTCACCTCGTTGAGGAGTCACGTCGTCGTCAACAGCGGGTCGGATACGCAGTCAACGGCCGGCCATGTCCCTTGAGCCCGCTGGCGGATACCGCTGCCTACCGCATGGTTCAGGAGTCGCTTGCCAACTGCGCGCGGCACGCGCCAGGAGCCCTTTGCCAGGTGCGGATCACCTATCAGCAGGGGTGCGTGGAGATCGTGGTGAGCAACCGACGTCCGCCGAATGCGGAGGCACGTCAGGCAGGTGCAGGTAGCAAGGGCGGTGGCTACGGCCTGTCCGGCATGGCTGAGCGGGCGGCCCTGGTGGGCGCTGAACTGGTCACCGGTCCCGACCCCGACGGCGGCTGGTGCAACCGCCTCGTCATCCCCGTTCCGTCGGGCAGCGTCGACGGGTCCCGTACCGAGGAGGAAGTGGATATCCCATGATTCGACTCGTCATCGCTGACGATCAGGCCGTGGTCCGTGCCGGCTTGAGCGTCATCCTCGGAGCGGAGGAGGACATTGAGGTCGTGGGTGAGGCGGCAGACGGTGCCGAGGCGATAGCGCTGGCTCGTGAACTACGCCCCGACGTCGTGTGCATGGACATCCGCATGCCCTGGGACCGACGGCATCGCGGCAACGCGGGCGATCGTCTCCGACCCTGATCTGGACGTGGACGTACTCATTCTGACCACCTTCGATGTCGACGACGACGTCCTGGCCTCCCTCGAGGCAGGAGCCGCCGGCTTCCTCCTCAAAGGTGCCGATGAGGGCACTCTCCTCGGGGCGGTCCGCTCTGTTGCGGCAGGGGAGGGAACCTTGGACCAGCGCGTCACCCGTCGGATCCTGCGTGAGCTCTCCAGGCGAGGCTCCCGAGGCGCGCTCGTCGGACATGGCGCCGGGGCTCAGCATCAGTACGCCGACAGAGCTGCGGATGCTGGCGGTGCATTCGAGCATGCGTTGTTCGCCGGAGCTGCTTCCGTGGACGTCGCCTTGACCTCTCGGGAGCTGGAAGTGCTCAGGCTGTTGGCCCAGGGCATGTCCAACGGTGAGATGGCAGCACACCTATATGTGGAGCCAACGACAATCAAGTACCACCTGACGGGACTCATGCAGAAAACCGGGTCTCGAGACCGCCTGCAAACGGTGCTCTGGGGGATTCGCGCCGGCCTGGTGCAGCCCTGAGAAGCCGTGACGGGGGACGTACGACAGGAGGCACCGGCGTAGGGAAGAGCGCGCCTGCCTTCAGGGACCCTAGGTGTGATGCAGGTCGCAGAAAAGTCGTTTGACAGCCGGCGGTCTGGTCTGGCTATAGTACTCCTCGCTGCCGGAGCGACCTTACGGTTTGACGGCAGCCCCGGACGGCGGGAACGTCGAACCGGCAAGGGCAATCCGGCCGGTGCGGTGAAAGCAGAATAGTTCAGAGATCAGGGTCACGCGATCCGAATTTGATTCCCGAACGACAACCTGCTTATGCTAGTCCGGTCGCCTTCGAGAGGCAAACAGGGAATTCTTCCCCAGTTGAAATCTCGGTGGGTGTGTTGTTTGAGAACTCGATAGTGTGTCATGTTTTTTATGCCATTTGGTCCTGGGGGCTGCGCATGGTGGGCTTTTGTTTGTTGTGTGTGGTTTTTGGGGCTTGTTTTGTTTTGGTTTGCCTGGCTCTCTGGATTTTTGTGTTTGGGGGGTTGGGTTGGGCCTGGTCTGGTTTTCTGGGCTGTTTACTGACTGTTGCTCTGGCTTGGCTTCATGTTTTGTTGTGTGGGGCTTGGTTGGGGTTTTGTTGGTTTTGTTTGGAGAGTTTGATCCTGGCTCAGGACGAACGCTGGCGGCGTGCTTAACACATGCAAGTCGAACGGTGAAGGGGCCTGCTTTTGTGGGTCCTGGATGAGTGGCGAACGGGTGAGTAACACGTGAGTAACCTGCCCCCTTCTTCTGGATAACCGCATGAAAGTGTGGCTAATACGGGATATTCTGGGTCTGTCGCATGGTGGGCCTGGGAAAGATTGCGCCTTTTGGTGTGTTTTTGGTGGGGGATGGGCTCGCGGCCTATCAGCTTGTTGGTGGGGTGATGGCCTACCAAGGCGGTGACGGGTAGCCGGCCTGAGAGGGTGGACGGTCACACTGGGACTGAGACACGGCCCAGACTCCTACGGGAGGCAGCAGTGGGGAATATTGCACAATGGGCGCAAGCCTGATGCAGCGACGCCGCGTGAGGGATGGAGGCCTTCGGGTTGTGAACCTCTTTCGCCAGTGAAGCAGGCCTGCCTCGTTTGTGGGTGGGTTGACGGTAGCTGGATAAGAAGCGCCGGCTAACTACGTGCCAGCAGCCGCGGTAATACGTAGGGCGCGAGCGTTGTCCGGAATTATTGGGCGTAAAGAGCTCGTAGGCGGCTGGTCGCGTCTGTCGTGAAATCCTCTGGCTTAACTGGGGGCTTGCGGTGGGTACGGGCCGGCTTGAGTGCGGTAGGGGAGACTGGAACTCCTGGTGTAGCGGTGGAATGCGCAGATATCAGGAAGAACACCGGTGGCGAAGGCGGGTCTCTGGGCCGTTACTGACGCTGAGGAGCGAAAGCGTGGGGAGCGAACAGGATTAGATACCCTGGTAGTCCACGCCGTAAACGTTGGGCACTAGGTGTGGGGGGCCTTTTCCGGGTCTTCCGCGCCGTAGCTAACGCATTAAGTGCCCCGCCTGGGGAGTACGGCCGCAAGGCTAAAACTCAAAGGAATTGACGGGGGCCCGCACAAGCGGCGGAGCATGCGGATTAATTCGATGCAACGCGAAGAACCTTACCAAGGCTTGACATGTGCCGGTCTGCTCCGGAGACGGGGTTTCCTCCCTTGTGGGGGCTGGTTCACAGGTGGTGCATGGTTGTCGTCAGCTCGTGTCGTGAGATGTTGGGTTAAGTCCCGCAACGAGCGCAACCCTTGTCTCGTGTTGCCAGCACGTTGTGGTGGGGACTCGCGGGAGACTGCCGGGGTCAACTCGGAGGAAGGTGGGGATGACGTCAAATCATCATGCCCCTTATGTCTTGGGCTTCACGCATGCTACAATGGCCGGTACAGAGGGCTGCGATACCGTGAGGTGGAGCGAATCCCTTAAAGCCGGTCTCAGTTCGGATCGGTGTCTGCAACTCGACACCGTGAAGTTGGAGTCGCTAGTAATCGCAGATCAGCAACGCTGCGGTGAATACGTTCTCGGGCCTTGTACACACCGCCCGTCACGTCATGAAAGTCGGCAACACCCGAAGCCCGTGGCCCTATGGGGAGCGGTCGAAGGTGGGGCTGGTGATTGGGACGAAGTCGTAACAAGGTAGCCGTACCGGAAGGTGCGGCTGGATCACCTCCTTTCTAAGGATTGGTTGTGTGGGGGTGGCTTCCTGGTCGTTTGATCTTGTCTGGGCCGTTGGTGGGTCCGGGCCGGCCGGGGTTGCTGCCCGCGGAAAGCAGGGTGGCTGGCTGGTGCTCTGGTGTCTTGCCTGTGTGGTGGGTGCTGGGGTGGGGTTGGTTGCCTGGTGCTGGCATAGGAGACGCGCCCTGCTGCTGCCTGGTTTGGTGGTGGTGGGTGTCCTCGCGTGTTGGGGGTGGCATGCTGTCGGGGTTCTGGGGCAGTGCGCCCTGGTTGCCTGGCCCGCTTTTTCTGCTTCTCTGTTTGTTGGAGGGGTGGGGGTGGGTGTGGGTGGGTTGGTTGTGAACTGTATAGTGGACGCGAGCATCTTACTGTAAGTCTGCGACAAGTGTTTTTTGTCGTGTGTTGTGTTGTTTGTTTTTATGAGCGTTCGGTGGATGCCTTGGCATCAGGGGCCGATGAAGGACGTGGTGGCCTGCGATATTCCTCGGGAGCCGGCTGGCGGGCTGTGATCCGAGGGTTTCCGAATGGGGGGACCCGGCACGAGTTATGTCGTGTCACCTGCATCTGAATTGTATAGGGTGTGGGGGGTGACGCGGGGAAGTGAAACATCTCAGTACCCGTAGGAGAAGATATTCCGTGAGTAGTGGCGAGCGAAAGCGGATGATGGTTAAACCGTGTGCGTGTGATACTCGGCAGGGGTTGCGTGTGCGGGGTTGTGGGGCTGTCCTGTTGGTCTTCTGCCGGAGACCGGGTGCGTGCTGATCTGTAGCTGAATCGTCTGGGAAGGCGTGGCGTAGTGGGTGATACCCCCGTAGGCGGAACTGGTTGGTGCGTGTCTGGGGTGGTGCCCGAGTAGCACGGGGCTCGTGGAATCCTGTGTGAATCTGCCAAGACCACTTGGCTGCCTGAATACCTCCTGATGACCGATAGTGGATAGTACCGTGAGGGAATGGTGAAAAGTACCCCGGGAGGGGAGTGAAATAGTACCTGAAACCGGGCGCTTGCAAGCCGTCAGAGCCTTTGCATGCCTTGTGTGTGTGGGGGTGGTGGCGTGCCTTTTGAAGAATGAGCCTGCGAGTCAGTGGCGTGTCGCGAGGTTAACCCGTGTGGGGTAGCCGTAGCGAGAGCGAGTCCGAACAGGGCGAGTGTAGTGGCGCGTTCTGGACCCGAAGCGGGGTGATCTACCCATGGCCAGGTTGAAGCACGTGTAAGAGCGTGTGGAGGACCGAACCCACCTAGGTTGAAAACTGGGGGGATGAGCTGTGGGTAGGGGTGAAAGGCCAATCAAACTCCGTGATAGCTGGTTCTCCCCGAAATGCATTTAGGTGCAGCGTCGCGTGTTGCCCGGCGGAGGTAGAGCTACTGGGTGGCTGATGGGCCCCACAGGGTTACTGACGTCAACCAAACTCCGAATGCCGTGCGGGTTGTAGCGTGGCAGTGAGACTGCGGGGGATAAGCTCCGTGGTCGAGAGGGAAACAGCCCAGATCGCCGGCTAAGGCCCCTAAGCGTGTGCTAAGTGGGAAAGGATGTGCGGTCGCGCAGACAACCAGGAGGTTGGCTTAGAAGCAGCCATCCTTGAAAGAGTGCGTAATAGCTCACTGGTCAAGTGATCGTGCGCCGACAATGTAGCGGGGCTCAAGCACACCGCCGAAGCCGCGGACCCATGACATGGTTCCCTTCACCGTGTGCCTTGTGCGTGTGGTGGCAGGGGTCGTGGGTGGTAGGGGAGCGTCCTGCACCGGGGGAAGCCTGTGGGTGACTGCTGGTGGACGGTGCGGGAGTGAGAATGCAGGCATGAGTAGCGATACTAGGGGTGAGAAGCCCTAGCGCCGAATGACCAAGGGTTCCAGGGCCAGGCTAGTCCGCCCTGGGTGAGTCGGGACCTAAGGCGAGGCCGACAGGCGTAGTCGATGGATGACGGGTTGATATTCCCGTACCGGCGAAGCACCGCCCATGCTGACGCGCGGGTGCTAACCCACGCCCAGCCACCATGTAGGCCGCGCCTACTCCTTTCGGGGGGGTGGTGGTTGTGGTGGTGGGGTCTGGGGATCCTCCGTGCAGGTAGGCAAGCGTGTTAACAGGGGTGACGCACAGTGGTAGCCCGGCGGACCTGATGGCTTGGTCCGTTCAAGCGCGCAGCCCGTCCTCCAGGTAAATCCGGGGTGACTGTCTTTGATGACGGGGGTGAGGCGTGATGGTGACCCCACACTGGTGGGGGATAGCAGGGTGATCCTGGGGTGCCGAGAAAAGCCTCGACGCGATGGTGCCAGCCGCCCGTACCCTAAACCGACACAGGTGGTCGGGCAGAGTATGCCTAGGCGCACGAGTGAATCATGGTTAAGGAACTCGGCAAAATGCCCCCGTAACTTCGGGAGAAGGGGGGCCCGATCCCTTGAAGCCCCGTGGCGGGCTAGGGGGGTGGGTCGCAGAGACCAGGGGGAAGCGACTGTTTACTAAAAACACAGGTCCGTGCGAAGCCGTAAGGCGATGTATACGGACTGACGCCTGCCCGGTGCTGGAAGGTTAAGAGGAACCATCAACCCTCGGGTGAAGTGGTGAATTTAAGCCCCAGTAAACGGCGGTGGTAACTATAACCATCCTAAGGTAGCGAAATTCCTTGTCGGGTAAGTTCCGACCTGCACGAATGGCGTAACGACTTCCCCGCTGTCTCAACCATGAGCTCGGCGAAATTGCAGTACGAGTAAAGATGCTCGTTTCGCGCAGAAGGACGGAAAGACCCCGGGACCTTTACTACAGCTTGGTATTGGCGCCCGCTATAGCTTGTGCAGGATAGGTGGGAGACTGTGAAGCCGTTACGCCAGTAGCGGTGGAGTCGTCCTTGAAATACCACTCTGGTTATGGCGTGCGCCTGAACCTGGGCCCGTGATCCGGGTTAGGGACAGTGCCTGGTGGGTAGTTTAACTGGGGCGGTTGCCTCCTAAATTGTAACGGAGGCGCTCAAAGGTTCCCTCATCCTGGTCGGCAACCAGGTGTTGAGTGCAAGTGCACAAGGGAGCTTGACTGTGAGACCGACGGGTCGAGCAGGTACGAAAGTAGGAACTAGTGATCCGGCGATCCCGTGTGGGTGGGTCGTCGCTCAACGGATAAAAGGTACCCCGGGGATAACAGGCTGATCCTGCCCAAGAGTCCATATCGACGGCATGGTTTGGCACCTCGATGTCGGCTCGTCGCATCCTGGGGCTGGAGCAGGTCCCAAGGGTTGGGCTGTTCGCCCATTAAAGCGGTACGCGAGCTGGGTTTAGAACGTCGTGAGACAGTTCGGTCCCTATCCTCTGCGCGCGCAGGAGACTTGAGAAGGCCTGTCCCTAGTACGAGAGGACCGGGACGGACGAACCTCTGGTGTGCCAGTTGTCCCGCCCGGGGCACGGCTGGTTGGCTACGTTCGGGACGGGTAACCGCTGAAAGCATCTAAGCGGGAAACCATCTTCAAGACAGGTCTCCCAAGAAGGACTCGTCCTTCTGGTAGGCCCCCAGCAGACTACTGGGTTGATAGGCCAGAAGTGGAAGACCGGTAACGGCCTCGAGCTGACTGGTACTAATCGGCCGACACAAACAACAACCCCCCACCCACCGCACAACAGGGGCGGGGTGGGGGAGACAGCAGCTAAGTGCGAAGCGTCCACTATACGGTCCACACCCAACCCACCCCCCCAACCACACCCGGGTGGGCGGCGGCAAAGGAAGGTGGGCGACCACACCACAACCGAATCAACAACACGAGACGGCACCGCACTGCCAACAGTCGTCTCGGTGGTCACAGCGACAGGGAAACGCCCGGCCCCATCCCGAACCCGGAAGCTAAGCCTGACAGCGCCGATGGTACTGCACCCGCCAGGGTGCGGGAGTAGGACACCACCGAGCACACTACCAGCCGGCTCGGAACCGCAATACAGCGGTTCCGAGCCGGCTCTTGTTGTGCGCGGACTGTCCTGATGGACAGTGGGCACTGTGCCGTCGGTGAGGGCGTTCGGCCGGCGAATTGTCGACACTGGCGTCATGAGCAACACACGTAGTAGCAGAACAGTTCATGACAGCCCTCGATCCGTAGACCTTGCCACCAGCTCGTCGACGTCCCGCCTGTCTCGTCGTGGGTCGGTGGTGTGGCGGGTGTTGGCGGTGCCTGTGGTGGCGGCGATTGCGTTGGGTGCTGTCGGGGGTGTGGCGTCGGCGGCGCCGTCGAAGGGGGAGGCTGAGAGTCTGAAGTCCCGGGCTCAGGGGCTGGTGGGTGACGGCTATCCGGCGGCTCTGGCGGCGGTGACCGATGCCAAGGGTGAGTCGGCGGGGGTGGCTGTAGGCAAGGGCAGCCTGGAGACGGGTCAGGCCCCGCCGATGGACGGTGAGGTGAGGATTGGGTCGAACACGAAGACCTTTGTGGCCGTGGTGGTCATGCAGATGGTCCAGGAGGGCAAGGTGGGGCTCGATGAGCCGATCGAGACCTACCTGCCCGGCCTCATCAAGGGCGAGGGCATAGACGGCTCAAAGATCACGGTGCGCCAGCTCCTCCAGCACACCAGCGGCCTGCCTGAGTACACCGATACCACTCCCGGTAGCGGCGATATCTTCCAGATCAAGGACCACTACATCCCGCCCAGGGACCTGCTGGACACGGCTCTGAGTAAGCCGGCGCAGTTCGAGCCCGGTGCTCAGTGGAAGTACACCAACACGAACTACCTTGTGCTGGGGATGCTTGTTGAGCGGGTGTCTCAGCGGCCGGTGGGTGAGCAGATCGATGAGCGCATCGTCAAGAAGCTGGGTCTGTCGCATACCTACTTCCCTGCCCCGGGGGAGGAGAAGATTCGTGGTACTCACCCTCAGGGGTACCACCTCAGTGCTGGGGGCAAGTTGGAGGATATTACCGAGATGGATCCGGCTTGGGGGTGGGCGGCTGGGGCGATGGTCTCGACCCCCAGTGAGCTCAACACGTTCTTCCAGGCCGTCTTCGACGGCAGGCTGCTGACCCAGGCCAGCATCGACGAGATGAAGAACGGAGCGGTTGACGCCAGCTCGTACCTTGGACCGGGGACGGTGTACGGGCTGGGCCTCATCGGTACCCCGTTGTCCTGCGGGGGCACCTCCTGGGGCCACGGCGGGACGATCCACGGGTACCAGACCGATAACGCCGTCGGACCTGACGGCACCGCCGTCACCGTCGCCGTGACCGCCCTGCCCACAGCCATCGCCGACCAGAACAACCTGGAGAGCTCCGCCAAGGAGAAGCACCAGCGGAACAAGGACGCCGTCGACGCCGCCCTGTGCCACAAGTAGCGGTGCGGTCCCGGCCTGTCCGGACCTGCCTGCCTCTCAGTGGTCCAGGCCGGCCCTCAACGCCGACGTCTTCTTCATACAACGCACTACGTGCTGTCTGTGAAGAAGACGTCGGTGAGCGAGGAGACTGTCTTAGGGCAGTGGGACGGAGTCGATGAAGGCCTGAACCGCCGGACTGGGGTTGAGCGAGTCCCAGGCGAGATACTCCACCCGGACGGGGCTGGACTATGAAGAATGCCCGCTTCCAGCAGTGGAGTCGTCTCCAAGGGGCGCCTCGCCCGTGAAGAGGTACTCAACGAGCGGGTCCGCCGGGCGGTCGTAGTCGAGTGCTGACAATGTCGTTGCCAGCATTCCGACGGCGAGAAGACTCCTTGTCTCATCGCGCGGAATACCCAGGTCGTCGTGCAGCAGATGGGCCACTCGAGTGAATCCTTCACGCGCCAGCGGGCCGAGTCTCTCGTCGGTTCCGCAGACGAACAGCTGAGCCAGGAGCCTGAGCTCGTCAGACGAGAAGGCCAGCTCCTGGAAACGCTTGCTGAACTCGCGGCGCTGGCCGGGGTCGCTCAAGGGAGCGGTGTCGCGGAACAGCTCCTCGATGTGCGTGGAGGCCTGCTCGCAAAGGGTCCGGATCAACTTGGTCTTGGATCCGAAGGCACGCACCACGTAGGCCTGGCTGACGCCGGCCTCACGGGCGATGCGGTCGGTGGTGATGCGAGCAAACCCGTATCTGCCGAACAGGTGCAGTGCCGCCTCCAGGATGCGGTCACGCCCCGACGTCCTTGGCTCGGCGTCGCCGGATGTGGATGGCTCCCTCATGGGATCATCCTAGACGCCGTGACACCTGTAGTCATTGACTGATAACCCAAATGAGGTTATCAGTCAATGACTACAGGAGGATCTGATGTCTTCATCGTCTGCCGAAGACGCCGTCAATACCCGTTCCGTTCCGCGCGCGACCGTCGTTCGTGCGGTGCTCACCGTGGCCATCTCCGCGTTGCTGACCGGAGTGCTCTTCAGCTACTTCTACATCGAGGTGTTCAACGCCCCGGAGCCGCACCGTCTGCCCGTGGCTGTCGTTGGTGCCGACGCATCACGTCTGCAGGATGCTGTGGGCGATGGGTACCGGCTGGTTCAGATGACTCGTCGCGAGGAGGGGCTTGAGCGCCTCTCGCGCCACGAGGTCTACGGTGTTGTTTCGCTGGATGGGGAGGCTCGAAGCGTGGAACTGTACTACACCAGCGTTGATGGAACCTCCGTGTTGGCCTACATGCGGCCGGTGGCGCAGCGAGTCTCGGAGCGTTCGGGGATGGTGGTGCGGGTAACCAACACGACCCCGGAGGTAGCGGCCAACGCCTCCCCGGGCCGAAGCGTGTTCTTCGCAGTGTTCGGTACCGCTCTGACCGGCTTCGTCCTCTCCCAGGCGCTGTCGTCGGTCGGCTCCCAGGTTGGGCTGTCACTGCGAGCCCGGCTGGCAGTCATGCTGGGGGTCTCTGCCATCGCCGGCCTGCTGGTATCCCTCATGCTCGACTCATGGTTCGCCATCGCACCCGGTACCTTCTGGAGCAGCTGGCCCATGGTCTCGCTCCTGTGCCTGTCCGCGGTGACGACGGGTTCTGCCCTCCTCGACGTCGTCGGCCCTTTGGGGCAGGTGGTGACAGCCGTCCTGTTCGTCACGCTGGGCAACGCCACAGCCACCGGGATCCCTGCCGATGCCGTTCCTGACGCCTCCGTATCAGATCATCAGCAGGCTGCTTCCCACTGGCAACGTCGTGCGCGCCGTCCTGAACCAGGCCTACTTCAACGGAGCGGGATGGCAGTGGGGCTATGCCGTCCCGCTCGCGTGGATCCTGGCCGGAATCGGCCTGCTGACCATCACGGAGCATCGGTCGCGGCGATCTCGCCAGGCTTGATTCTGGCTGTGTGCCCCCGGCTGCTGCGGCACCGGACGTCCGGCTTAGATCCAGGACGACAGGAACATGTGATAGAGCCAGAAGGCGCGCGAGACGTTCTGCCCGGTCCAGATCGGCCACCAGAAGGCCGCGGCGACGCAGGCCAGGGCCGTGACCATGATGATGAGGAAGATGCCCTCGGAGCGGATCTGCCATGTGGGCACTGACGTCCAGTTCTTCAGCGTTGCCCACGGGCTGCGCCGACTGGTTCCCTCCAGCTCGTCGTTGTGGCTGGTGACGTCCGGTGCCGTAGCCGTTGTGGTGCCGTAACCCGTCAGCTCCGCCATGGCCTGAGCCCGCTGTGAACCGTCCTGCTCGGCCCGGGGGAGGGCGTCGACGGCGACAGCGGGGGCACCGTCCTCCGCCTCGAGGTCGTCATCCGCATTGCCGGCAGTCTCGACAATGCGGTACATGCCCGGGTCGGTCTCCACCACCGGCGGTGTCCACACCCGCGTGCGCCCGAACTGCGGACCGAAGCCCAGGAAGCGGGCCCCCACCCCGCGCCAGGGCCGGATGCCCGGACCGATCTGCCGCTTCCTTAGGGCCTCCACCTGTGCCTCAGCACTCTTGGACCCCGGCAGCGGTGGCACCAGGCCCGCAGCCATCCCCAGGGCCAGCACGAGGATGAGCACGACGCAGGGGACGAAGGCCACCGTGTAGAAGGTGAAGATCGTGCGGTCCCGGTACTGGAACCATGGCACGTACAGGCCCAGGTAGCCGAGCAGGGGCACCCATGCCCGCCAGTCGCGGTTCTTCAGCCCGATGATGACGACGGCCGCCAGCGCCGCCACCGCCGACCACCAGATGACGATGTTCCCGATCGAGGTGATCGCCTGGACGCAGTCGCCGCCCCAGCAGGTCTGCGGCACCTGCGTCTTGTCCTCCCAGAAGAAGGAGGTCGGCCGGGTCTGCAGCAGCCAGCCGTAGGGCTTCGACTGGTAGGTGTGTGGCGAGGCCAGACCCACGTGGAACTCGTACATCTGCTGGTGGTAGGCGACGAAGTCGTTGATCTTCTGGAACAGCGAGTCGTCGACATAGCTGGACAGCCAGGGAGAGGGACTGGCCCGCCCTGCTCGAGCTGCTCCGCCGTCCACCCGTGCTTGAAGGCAAGGGGTGGGTGAACCAGGACCACCAGCACCCGACGTAGACCGCAACCGCGACCGGAACCGTCTGAAAGAAGTCGCTCACGCCCTGAGCGACCGTGCCCTCCAGGAACCAGGCTCGTGCCCCCACCCGCCGCAGCGCCAGGGTGTCCCAGATGACGACGGCGATGCCGACGACCGCGACGAGGTAGAGCCCCGACCACTTGATCGAGCAGGTCAGTCCCAGGGTGATACCGGTGGCCAGCAGCCAGGGGCGGATCGTGGCGTGCGGTGCCCGTGCTCCGGGCTTCGTCCCGGCCATTCTGCGGGCCAGTCTCGCCCGCGACCACTCCCGGTCGCGCACCAGGCAGTACAGGGACAAGGTGGCGAAGAAGCCGATGAACACGTCCAGCAGCCCGATACGGGACTCGGTCAGGGCCACGCCGTCGATCGCCAGGAACAAGCCGGCCAGGCCCGCGAGCAGAGGGGAGCGGGTCAGGCGCATCGTCAGACGCGTCAGCAGGATGACCGTGAGGATCCCGGCGATGGCTGGCATGACCCGCCAACCGAAGGACGACGACGGTCCGAAGACCTCCATGCCGGCGCCGATGAGCCATTTGCCCAGCTGGGGGTGGACGACGTAGGCCGCCTCCGTGGACAGTCCGGAGAAGTCCCCGGAGGCGAAGGCGGCATCGGAGTTATTCGCCCAGTTCCCCTCGTAGCCCAGGTGCCACAGGGCATAGGCGTCCTTGACGTAGTAGATCTCGTCGAACATGAGCGTCTTGGGGTGGCCCAGCCCGATAAGACGCAGCAGGGCGGCGATGACGCCGACGACGCCGGTGGCGATCCACCCACGGATCCTCACGGCACGGGGCAGCACGTGGTCCACCGGGCCGAGACCGAGCGCAGTGCGCAGCTCGGTCTCGGTGCACCCGCCGGCGTCGGGCCCGGCCGGAGCGGTATCCGGCGTCTCAGCCTGTGTCGGGGCAGGTTCCTGTGCTCGTTCCTGTTCCACGTCCGTGTCGAGGGAGCCGTCGCAGGGCTGCTCGGGGGACTGTTCGGGAGACAGCGCGCTCGGAGTCGTCACACCCCGAGTCTAGGCGGAGGTGTCATGGAGGTCGCACCGACATACTGTGTCCTATGACTGACAGCATCTCGCCCGCCGAGGATGATGCCGAACCCGCCGGTGCCGCGCTCGCCGCCCACAGCCCTCATCTGCGCGCTGGAACCATCACCCTGGCCGCCACCCCGATCGGTAACGTCTCCGATGCCTCCCAGCGCCTGCGCTGCGCCCTGGAGCAGGCCGACCTCATCGCCGCCGAGGACACCCGCCGGCTGCGCGCCCTGGCTCAGCGTCTCGACGTTGAGACCCGGGGCCGCGTCATCGCCTTCCACGAGCACAATGAGCGCGACCGCGCCCCCGAGCTGCTCGAGGCCGCCCGGGACGGCAGACGCGTCCTGGTCGTCTCCGACGCCGGCATGCCGTCCGTCTCCGACCCCGGCTACCGACTCGTTCAGGCGGCCGTCCAGGTCCAGGTGCCCGTCACCGTCGCTCCGGGACCCTCCGCGGTCCTGACCGCGCTGGCTCTGTCCGGGCTGGCCTCCGACCGGTTCTGCTTCGAGGGCTTCCTACCCCGTAAACCGGGGGAACGGAGACGCGCGCTGGAGTCCCTGGCCACCCAGGAGCGCACCATGATCTTCCTGGAGTCCCCTCGTCGTGTCCACGACGCCCTGGTCACCATGGCCGAGGTCCTCGGCGGTGAGCGTCCGGCGGCACTGTGCCGGGAGCTGACCAAGACTCATGAGGAGGTGCTGCGCGCCCCACTGGCCGAGCTGGTCCGGGCCACGGCCGACGGCGTCCTGGGGGAGGTGGTCCTCGTCGTCGCCGGTGCCGAGCCGGTCGTCGTCGGCTCCGAGGACGCCGCGCGCCGGGCCCTGGCGCTGGCCGGGACCGGCATGCGTCTCAAGGCCGCGGCCGCCCAGGTGGCCGGTGAGCTCGGTCTGCGCCCCAACGAGGTCTACCGGGCCGCCCTCGAGCTGCGTGAGACCACGGCCTGAGCCGCGGGGCACTGCACGGCCGTCCTCAACCCGGCCCGGTGCGACTCGACCGGGTCAGGTACCTCAGGCCACCGAGGCTCGTGGCCGGGTCGGTTCCGCTATGGTCGGCTCATGAGCAACGAGCAGCCCAATGGTCCGGGGGACCGCGTGCGCCGGGCCCTTATCGTCGTCGACGTCCAACCCACCTTCTGCGAGGGCGGCGCGCTGGCGGTCACCGGCGGCAACGCCGTCGCCGAGCGGATCGCCGCCTACGCGTCCACCCACCGGGACGACTACGCCCTGGTGGTCACCACCCAGGACTGGCACATCGACCCCGGTGACCACTTCTCTCCCGATCCCGACTTCATCGACACCTGGCCCGTCCACGGTGTGGCCGGCACCGACGAGGCCCGGCTGCATCCCGCCCTGGACGGCCTCGTCGCCGACGCCGCCGTCAAGAAGGGGCAGTACGCCGCCGCCTACTCCGGTTTCGAAGGCGTCGACGACGACGGGCGCGGCCTGGCGGACATCCTGCGAGCCGCTGACATCGAGGCCGTCGACGTCGTCGGGCTGGCCGAGTCCCACTGCGTCAAGGACACCGCCCTGGACGCTGTCGCGCAGGGCTACCGGGTGCGGGTCCTGACCGACCTCACCGAGCCGGTCAGCCCCGAGCTGGGGCGCGCAGCCCGAGACGACATGCGTGCCGCCGGCGTCGAGCTGACCCCCACGCGCTGAGAGCCTCCTCTGAGACCGCAGCGGCCCTCGCTCCCAGGGGTCTGACTGACGCACGGGTGCCCTTGCCGAGGCTGAGTCGGCAAGGGCACCCGTGCGGTATCAAGGGGATTGGCTACTGCGCCGGCCAGCCACCGGGCTGGTTGTACTGGCCCGGCTGCACGGGCTGAGTGAACACCGAGGGCTGCTCCGGCCCCGGCTGCTGCTGAACCGGTTGCTGCCCGGCCCAGCCGAACTGGGCGGTCGGAGCCGTCTGCGGGTACTGGGGGTACTGGGGCGCTCCGGCCCCGGCTGCCGAGGGCGCGTAAGGGGCTGATTGAGCGGCCGGCGCAGGCTGCTGGTACTGGGGCCGCTGCGCGTACTGGCCCCCCTGAGCCTGCTGGTCCGTCTGCCAGGCGCCCTGGGTGTAGACGTTCGGGGCTCCGGGCTCTGCGCCGGTCATCCCGCCGAATGATCCGGCTGCGGTGGTCGGGGCGGGCGTGGCGCTCGCTGCGGCCAGCTTGGAGCGCCAGGCCATACCGCCGGCACCCATGCCGATCCCGATGATGGCGATGATGATCGCGCCGACGAGCCCGAACAGTGACAGCAGGGTGCTCTTCGCCGACGAGGGGGCGACGATCTCCCCACGGAGACTCCCGAGGCGCTGCTGCAGTCGACGGTGTAGGCGCCCGACTCCTTGGAGGAGAAGGTCGTGAAGAGCTTGGAGCCCTTGACCTTGGTGGACGATGAGCTGGACTTCGTGGTGACATCGTCGCCGTTGGGTGAGGTGACTGAGCAGTCCGGTGCGTCGTCACCGTCGCTGTAGAAGAGTCCGTAGGTGCTGCCCTTGTCCAGCTCGACCGTGGCGGCCTGATCGTCCGGAAGGCTCGTGATGGTGGCGTCGAACTGTCCGCGGGTCACCGAGGAGCCGATCCCACCGATGATGGCCAGGAGGAGGACGGCGAGTCCGGCCGCGGCCAGGACAGTCGGAGCCGTGAGGCTCTTCGACGTCGTTGGCTGGTTGGCGGCTCCCGGGTAGATGGCCTCAGATGTCTGGAAGGGGTCGGCCGACGGGTACTGAGCAGGCTGGCCTCCGGCCAGGGCCGGGTCATAGCTGCTCGCCGGCCAGCCGGCTGAGCTCGCGGAGTGCTGGGAGCCGGGAACGGATCCGGGGTACTGCGAGCCGGGGTACTGGTAGCCGGGATACTGGGACATAGCTGGCCTTCCTGGTCCATCGTGTCCATGTCGGAGGCGTGCGGGAACATGTCATGAGGGCGGACGAGGCTCGATCGCGAGACGGGAGCATCTCACAGACATGTCTAGACATGAGTCGAGCGGTTGCCGCATGACTCCGGACAGAGTACCGGCTACCGGTGGGCATCCGCAGGCTGTGCGGCACGCCGGGTCCCCAGTCGGCGCGACGCCCCGGGGCCCAAGCGTGCCGCGAGCGGTATCTGAGGCCGTGCCCGCGGCGGTGCCAGGGGGCATCGACTCGTTGAACGGGGCCGCCGCCTCCACCGCATCGAACCCATGACGCTGGTGCGCCCGGCCGGTGGGGACTGAAACGGTCGGGAACCGGATAGGGTGGCCCCATGACCCACATCCTGTCCGCAGTCGCCTGGCCGTACGCCAACGGCCCGCGTCACATCGGCCACGTCGCCGGCTTCGGTGTTCCCTCAGACGTCTTCTCGCGCTACATGCGCATGGCCGGTCATGACGTCCTCATGGTCTCGGGCACCGATGAGCACGGCACCCCGATCCTCGTCGCCGCCGACGAGGAGGGCCTCAGCGCCCGTGAGCTCGCCGACCGCAACAACCGGCTCATCGTCGAGGACCTCGTGGCCCTGGGCCTGTCCTACGACCTGTTCACCCGTACTACCGCAGGCAACCACTACCACGTGGTCCAGGACATGTTCACCACCGTGCGGGACAACGGCTACATGGTCCAGCAGGTGACCCGTTCGGCGATCTCCCCCTCCACTGGACGCACCCTGCCCGACCGTTACATCGAGGGCACCTGCCCGATCTGCGGTGCCGAGGGCGCCCGCGGGGACCAGTGCGACACCTGCGGCAACCAGCTCGATCCCACCGATCTCATCAGCCCGCGCTCGCGGATCAACGGTGAGACCCCCGAGTTCGTGGAGACCACCCACTGGTTCCTGGACCTGCCCGCCCTGGCCCAGGCCCTGGGCGCCTGGCTCGACGAGCGCGAGGCCTCCGGTACCTGGCGGCCCAACGTCATCAAGTTCTCCCAGAACCTCCTGGGCGACATCCGCCCGCGTGCCATGACCCGCGACATCGACTGGGGAATCCCGGTGCCCGGCTGGGAGGACCAGCCCACCAAGCGTCTCTACGTCTGGTTCGACGCCGTCATCGGCTACCTGTCCGCCTCCGTGGAGTGGGCGCGCCGCAGCGGCGACCCCGAGGCCTGGCGCGCCTGGTGGAACGACCCGCAGGCCCTGTCCTACTACTTCATGGGCAAGGACAACATCGTCTTCCACTCCCAGATCTGGCCCGCCGAGCTCCTGGGCTACAACGGCCAGGGCAAGAACGGCGGTGAGCCCGGACGCCTGGGCGTGCTCAACCTGCCCACCGAGGTGGTCTCCAGCGAGTTCCTCACTATGGAGGGCAAGAAGTTCTCCTCCTCCCACGGCATCGTCATCTACGTGCGTGACTTCCTTGAGCGCTACCAGGCCGACGCCCTGCGCTACTTCATCTGCGCCGCCGGTCCGGAGACCGCGGACGCCGACTTCACCTGGGCGGAGTTCGTGCGTCGCACCAACGGCGAGCTCGTGGCCGGCTGGGGCAACCTGGTCAACCGCACCGCCTCCATGATCCACAAGCGCTTCGGGCAGATCCCCGAGCCCGGCGAGCTTCAGGACATCGACCGGGCCCTGCTCGACGCCGTCGAGGCCGGCTTCGTCTTCGTGGGCGACCTGATCGCCCAGCACCGTCAGAAAGCGGCCCTGGGGGGAGGCGATGCGGCTGGTCGGCGAGGCCAACAAGTACGTCGCCGACACCCAGCCCTTCAAGCTCAAGGGCGACGACCCGGAGACCCAGGCCCGTCTGGCCACGGTCCTGCACACGCTGGCCCAGGTGGTCACCGATCTCAATCTCATGCTCTCGCCCTTCCTGCCGCACGCCGCCAACGACGTCGACCGGGTCCTGGGTGGAAACGGCCGGATCGCCCCGATGCCCCGCATCGAGGAGGTCGACGAGCTCGACCCCGAGCGTCTGCCCGAGGCCTTCGACGGGCGCACCGGCTACCCGATCATCACCGGCGACTACCAGGACGCCCCCACCTGGGAACGTCACCCGGTCACCGTCGGTACCCCCGTGGCCAAGCCGACTCCTGTGTTCACCAAGCTGGACGAGTCGATCATCGAGGCCGAGCTGGCCCGCTATGCCGGCTCCGTGCCCGACGACGTCACCGGCGCCTGAGCTCCTATGAGCCCCAGGAAGCGCGATCGCTCATGGCCGCCGGCCGACGCCGTCGCCCCCCTGGCGGCTCCGGTCACCGACAACCACACGCACCTGCCGGTCGCGGCGGACGTCGACGGGCCCGGGTCCGAGGCTCCGCTGAGTGCCGCCGAGCTGGTTGAGCGCGCCGCCGCCGTCGGCGTGACCCGCGTGGTGACCTCCGCCTGCGAGGTCACCACCTGGGAGGAGAGCCTGGTCCTGGCCCGAGACCTGCCGGGCGTGCGCGTGGCCCTGGCCGTGCATCCCAATGAGGCCGTCCTCCACGCCGGGGTTCGCGAGACCGGGCCTGACGGGCTCGCTCCTCGTGCGCAGGAGCACCACACCGAGCCGATCGAGTCCGCGATCGCCCGCCTGGAGGAGACGCTCAGGGCGAACGCCGACGTCGCCGTCGCCGTCGGAGAGAGCGGACTGGATTTCTTCCGCACCGGTGAAAAGGGCGCTGCCGCTCAGCGTGAGGCCTTCCGAGCGCACATCGCCCTGGCCAAGGACCTCGACCTGCCCCTGCAGATCCACGACCGCGACGCGCACGCCGCCTGCGTGGAGGTGCTGGAGGCCGACGGCGCCCCCGAGCGCACCGTGTTCCACTGCTTCTCCGGCGGTCCGGAGCTGGCCGCCGTCTGCGCCGAGCGTGGCTGGTACGCCTCGATCGCGGGCCCGCTCACCTATCCAGCCAACGGGCCCCTTCGCGAGGCTGTCGCCGTCCTGCCCGATGAGCTCCTCCTGGTGGAGACTGACGCGCCCTACCTTCCTCCCAAGCGCTGGCGCGGCCGGCCCAACGCCTCCTACCTCATGGGGGATACGGTCCGTTTCCTGGCCGAGCAGCGGGGGCTGAGCGAGGAGCTGCTCTGCCGTCGCCTGCAGGCCACCACCGAGACCGTTTACGGGGCCTGGTAGGACGAGCCTCACCCCTGATGTCCTGCGGGGTGCGGGTCGTGAGCGGATCGGAGCCTGGCAAAGGGGTGCGCGCAGTCGTCATAGGACGGAATATGTCCGGACGAATCACTCCCAGGCTACCACCGTTCTTTCAGACTGGTCTCAGGCGGAAAGCAGTGAGGAATCAGGGGGTGCTCGCACGGTTCGGTCACAAGCCCTCGGGGTGTGAGCAGGCGCATTGGCACGCCCCTTGGTCATCGGTTACGGTGACATGCAGTCGTCAAACGAAGGAAGTTCTATCGTGGGTCGTCACTCCCAGACCAGCTCCCTGAGTACTACACTCGCCGGCCTTGGATCCATGGCCGCCAAGAAGCGGACCGCTCCCGGTGCTCACGGCCGCCGACGCGCCGAAGGCCCCGCCAAGACCGCACTGACCCCCATGCTCTTCAAGGCAGGGGGCGCCGCAGCCGCCTTCTCTCTGGCCGTCTCCGGAGCCGCCTACGCGGCCATCTCCGCCGGTGGTGACGAGGGGCATTCCTCCTCGGGCGGCTCCTTCGGACTGATCGGCGGTGAGGCTGACGGGAAGCCGAAAGCCACTGAGGCTCCCGAGAAGCAGGGGGCCGGCAAGATCGCCAGCGCGGAGATCTCCACCACCACCGTCGATGAGCCGCAGGTTCACGGCACGGTCCAGAAGGAGAGCGACGCCCTGCCCAAGGGTGAGACCAAGGTCGAGACCGCCGGCGTCGACGGGCTCGTGCGCACCACCTACGAGATCACCACCCAGGACGGCAAGGAGATCTCCCGCACCCCGGTTGCGCAGGTCGTCGTCACCCAGAAGGTGGATGAGGTCGTCCTCGTCGGCACCGGGGCTCAGCAGGCGCAGCAGGACGCTGCAGCCGCCCAGCAGTCCCTCCGGCGACTCCGCCGCACAGGACGCTCAGGGTGCTCAGGGCGCTCAGGGGAATGCCGCCCCTCCACGCCCGCCCCGGCTGCCGACCCCGGCGCGGGGACCGACCCTGAGAGCGCCAAGGCCATCGCCCGGTCCATGATGGCCGGCCATGGCTGGGGGGACTCCGAGTTCTCCTGCCTGGAGAACCTGTGGAACCGTGAGTCCAGCTGGAACTACCAGGCCGAGAACGCCTCCTCGGGCGCCTACGGCATCCCCCAGGCGCTGCCCGGCTCCAAGATGAGCGAGGTGGCCAGCGACTGGGAGACCAACCCCAGCACCCAGATCACCTGGGGCCTGAACTACATCTCCGGCCGCTACGGCACTCCTTGCTCCGCCTGGGCCCACTCCGAGTCCGTCGGCTGGTACTGAGTCGACCGGACCCGCTTGGGTTCGCAGACATCTCGCATCACGGCGGCGCCCCCTTCCTCGCGGAGTGGGCGCCGCCGGGCGTGTGTTGGGTGAGAGGCAACTCACATCGGGGTGAGGTGCCTTATTGTCAGGACCTTCGTCGTTCCGTTACCGTGACGCTCGTCGTCGATTGGAAGGACGTCTCCCCGTGACTCCCACCCCCCATCGCCACGCCCATGCCCTGCCGGAGGACCCGGACGCCCCGGCCTCGCAGGAGGCGGACCAGGAACGCCGAAGCACACGCACCATGGCGCTGCGCGCCGGTCTGGCGGCCCTGGCCCTGTCGGTGGCGGTCTCAGGAGGTGCCTACGCCGCCGTGCGAGTCGGCCAGAACGGCTCCTCCTCCGACACGGCGAACCAGCACGCCGACATTCTCGGCGCCGAGGGCGGACGCAGTGGGGTCTCGGTCACGCCGAGTGCCCAGAAGGTGACCACGGAGACGGTTGATGCCACCGATCCCCACGGCACCGTCCAGCAGGAGAGCAGTGACCTGCCTCAGGGTGAGACCAAGATCGCCACGTCGGGTGTCGACGGCGTCGTGCGTACCACCTACGAGATCACCACCGTCGGCGGCAAGGAGGTCTCCCGCACTCCGATCGCGCAGGTCGTCGTCACCCAGAAGGTGGATGAGGTCGTCCTCGTGGGTACCGGTGCCGCCAAGAAGCAGGAGCAGCCGCAGTCCCAGGAGCAGACCCCCGCGCCCTCGGCGCCGTCGGACTCCTCCGGCAGCTCTGGCGGTTCTGGCAGCTCTGGCAGCTCTGGAGGTTCCGCAGACTCTGGAGGTTCGGCATCCGGCGGCAGCGCCGGCACGACCGGCGGTGACGTCGGTGACGACGTGTGGGCCAAGCTCGCTCAGTGCGAGTCCGGTGGTAACCCTCAGACCAATACCGGCAATGGCTTCTACGGCATGTACCAGTTCACCCTGGAGACCTGGCAGGCCCTGGGCGGAACCGGTTACCCGCACGAGGCCGATGCCGCGACCCAGACCGCCATGGCCAAGAAGCTTCAGGCTCAGTCCGGCTGGGGCCAGTGGCCCGGTTGCGCCGACAAGCTCGGCCTGCGCTGAGGCGCCGGAGCGGCCCGCGCGACCTGAGAGGCGCGACCGACCATGCAGGAAGCATACGGCGTGTTCCCAGGTAGCTCATAGTGACAACCATCCGACGCCGGTTACTGTGTCCCCATGACGTTGCCGGTACCCGATGCGCAGGTGCCCTCGGCAGGATCCGCCCGTATGGGCGGGCCTGACCCTGCAGGAACCCGCGAGACCGCCTCGGAGGTCTCATCCGACCCCGCCTGTGCGGACCGCACCCGCAAGGACCCTCACGATTCTCAGGGCCCCGCAGCGCCCGGCTCGCGAGCCTCCGGTCTCCTAGGGCCCACCGAGGTCCGGGGCCTGTGCCAGGCGCTGGGGATCCGCCCCACCAAGACCCTGGGGCAGAACTTCGTCCACGACGCCGGCACCGTGCGCCGCATCGTGAAGAGCGCGGGCGTGCACCACGATGACACGATCCTGGAGATCGGGCCGGGACTGGGCTCCCTGACCCTGGCACTCCTGGAGACCGGGGCGCGCGTCATCGCCGTCGAGATCGATCCCCTCCTGGCCCGGGCCCTGCCTGTCACTGTTGCCGACCGCATGCCCCAGGCCGCCGGTCGCCTCAGCGTCATCGAGGCCGATGCGCTGAGCATCACCGGACCCGAGCCCCTGGGGGAGGCCGGGGCGCAGCCGCCCACCCGCCTCGTAGCGAACCTTCCCTACAACGTGGCCGTCCCCGTCCTGCTCACCGTCCTGGAGGCGCTGCCCAGCCTGGAGACCATCACCGTCATGGTCCAGGCCGAGGTCGCCGACCGCCTCGCCGCCGAGCCCGGCTCGCGCACCTACGGCGTCCCCAGCGTCAAACCGCCTGGTATGCCGCCGTCCGCCGCACCCTGACCATCTCCCGGCACGTCTTCTGGCCCGTTCCCAACGTCGACTCGGCCCTCGTCGAGCTCGTCCGACGCCGCCCCCCCGGTCACGCGCGCCACCCGCGAGCAGGTCTTCGCCGTCGTCGACGCCGCCTTCGCCCAGCGCCGTAAGACCCTGCGCAAGGCCCTGGCGAAGCTCGCCGGAGGAGCCGACGCCGCCGAGACCGCCCTGCGCGCCGCCGGCATCGACCCGGCGCGGCGCGGCGAGACCCTCGACATCGCCGCCTTCGCCGCCCTGGCCGAGGCGCTGCACCCCGCCGATGCCGACGGCGCCGCCGCGTCCGCGTCTTCCTTCACCTCACAGGAGCAGTCATGAGCCATCTGCGCGCCGTTCCCAGCGGTCCCACCAGTCCCTCTTGCGACTCATCGTCGGCCTCGCCCCGCAGCGGCTCGGCCAGCTCCGTGCGGGTCGAGGCCCCGGGCAAGGTCAACCTCTTCCTGTCCGTCGGCGCCCCCGGCCCCGACGGCTACCACCCGCTCACCACGGTCTTCCAGGCGGTCCGTCTCATCGAGACCGTCACCGCCCGCCGCCAGTCGGCCCAGGACCACGGCACCGTCACCCTCACTCTTGAGGAGCCCGATGCCGACGTCCCCACCGACGCCTCCAACCTGGCCGTGCGGGCCGCGAAGCTCCTGGCCGAGGCCACCGGTGTGGGAGAGGGCGTCGACCTCCTCCTGCGCAAGCGCGTTCCCGTCGCCGGCGGCATGGCCGGGGGGATCGGCCGACGCCGCTGCCGCCCTCGTGGCCTGCAACGCCCTGTGGGGCACGGGACTCCCTCTGCCCGAGCTCTCCGCCCTGGCCGCCCGCCTCGGGGCCGACGTGCCCTTCCCCCTGACCGGGGCCACTGCCGTCGGAAGCGGCCGCGGCGACCTCGTCACCCCGATCATGACCCGAGGCTCCTACCACTGGGTCTTCGCCCTGGCCGAGGACGGGCTGTCCACGCCGGCGGTCTTCCGCCGCTTCGACGAGCTGGCCGGTGCCGGTGAACTCGCCGTGCGCGACGTGCCCGAGGCCCTGACCGCGGCCCTGCGCGCCGGCGACGCCCGTGCTCTGGCGGACTCCCTTGACAACGACCTCCAGGCTGCCGCCCTCGACCTGCGCCCGGAGCTGGCCGAGGTCATCGCCGTGGCCGAGGAGGCCGGGGCCCTGCGCGCCATCGTCTCCGGCTCCGGACCCACCATCGCCGCTCTGGTCGAGGACCCCGGCAGCGCCCAGCGCGTCTCGCGCGCGCTGAAGGCCTCGGGCCTGGTCGCCGGTGTCCTGCGTGCCGACGCCCCCGTGTCCGGTGCCCGGGTGGTGGGCTGATGGCGCACCTGCTCGGCGTGGAGAACCTGCGCCTGACCGTGGGCTCCCGCCTGCTCCTAGATGATGTCACTCTGGGGATCGAGGACGGCACCCGGGTGGGGGTCCTCGGCCCCAACGGCGCCGGCAAGTCCACCTTCCTGGCGGCGCTGGCCGGCCAGCGGGAGCCCGACGGCGGCCGCGTCACCCGCACCGGCGGCGTGAGCGTGGCCGTTCTCAGCCAGTCCGACGACCTGCCGCCGGGCGCTACCGTGCGCACCGCGATCCACGGTGAGGTCCCCGAGCACGAATGGGCCTCCGATCCGTCGGTGCGCGACATCCACGCTGGGCTCATCGCCGACCTCGACCTCGATGCGGATGTCGCCACCCTCTCCGGCGGTCAGCGCCGCCGCGTCGCCCTGGCAGCGGTCCTTACCCGCCGTGCCGATGTCGTCATCCTGACGAGCCCACCAACCACCTCGACGTCGAGGGCGTCGACTGGTTGGCCCGCCACCTCCAGGCCCGCTTCTCCGGCTCCCGGCGGCCGAGGCTCCGGCGCCCTGGTCACGGTCACCCACGACCGCTGGTTCCTGGACGCCATCTGCACCAATGTGTGGGAGGTCGTTCCCGGTGTCGACCCCGGCGGCGGGCGCCCCCAGGTGGCCGGCCGCATCGAGACCTACGACGGCGGGTACGCCGCCTACGTCCTGGCCCGGGCTGAGCGCGCTCGTCAGGCAGCCGTGGCCGCCGTCAAGCGAGAGAACCTCCTGCGCAAGGAGCTCGCCTGGCTGCGCCGCGGCGCCCCGGCCCGCACCTCCAAGCCCCGCTTCCGTATCGAGGCCGCCGAGGCCCTCATCGCCGACGTACCGCCTCCGCGCGACACCGTGGCCCTGACCGCCATGGCCACCGCCCGCCTGGGCAAGAAGGTCCTCGACCTCGAGGACGTCACCGTGCGCTACCCGGTCCCCTCCGGTCGTGCCGACGGGGCCGACGGGGTCGCGGCCTCGTCGGAGCGGGAGATCCTGCGCCACGTCACCTGGCGACTCGCACCCGGTGAGCGCGTCGGCGTCGTGGGCGTCAACGGAGCCGGCAAGACCACCCTGCTGCGCCTGCTCGAAGGCGTCCAGGAGCCCACCGGCGGCCGTGTCGCCCGTGGCAAGACCGTCCAGGTGGCCACCCTGTCCCAGTCCACCCACGAGCTCGACGCGCTCGCGGACCTGCGCGTCGTCGAGGCCGTGGCCATGGTGGGGGAGAGGGTCGTCGTCGGTGACAAGGAGATGACCGCCGCTCAGCTCGTTGAGCGTCTCGGCTTCACCCGCCAGCGCGCCTGGACCCGGGTCGGCGAGGTCAGCGGCGGAGAGCGCCGTCGCCTCCAGCTCCTGCGGCTGCTCATGACCGAGCCGAACGTGCTCCTGCTCGACGAGCCCACCAACGACCTGGACACCGACACCCTGGCCGCCGTCGAGGACATCCTCGACTCCTTCCCCGGCACCCTCGTCGTCGTCTCCCATGACCGCTACCTCCTGGAGAGGGTCACCGACCACCAGGTGGCCCTGCTGGGGGACGGAAGCGTGCGCGACCTGCCCGGTGGGGTGGAGCAGTACCTCCAGCTGCGCCGTGAGGCCGCAGGATCGAGGGGGGCGCGAGCCTCAGCCGGTTCTGCGGAGTCCACGACGACGCTGGCCACGGGCGGGGCCCCGGCCGAGCGCAGTGCCTCGAGCGGGGCCAGGCGCCACGAGGCCAGGAAGGCGCTGGGGCGCATCGAGCGCAAGATGGAGCGCTCGGCCCAGGCGGTCGCTGCGCTGCACGTGCGCATGGAGGAGGTCTCAGCCGATCCGGCCCGGGTGGGGGAGCTGGCCGAGCTCGGCCGCGAGCTCGTGGCCGCTGAGGCATCCCATGCCGAGCTGGAGGAGCAGTGGCTCGAGGCGGCTGAGATGGTGGAGTCCTGATCCGAGTGCGGTCGTCGCGCCCTGATGGAGGACCTCGAGGGGAAACCGGGACGGGGCGGGGAAGAACGGTGAGGAAGGGACGAGGGGAGACGGGACCGATTGCTCTGACGACCTCGGCGGGATGGCCGAGGGCCTCTCGAGGGCGGATCAGACGACGGGGGCGACCTGACGGGCCAGCTCGACGAGATGATCCAGGTTGGGGGCGATGTCCTCAGCGGCGGCACCCCACAGCCGCATGACCAGGTCCACCGGGACGGTGGGCAGTCCGGCCAGTCGTAGGACCACGACGCCCTGGGTGGGGCCGTTGGACTCGTAGAAGGCGGAGAACCCCACCATGTCCGGACCCGGCCGCAGGCGCACCAGCTCGGCCTCGGGCAGGAGGGCCGCGACGATCTGGCGCTGCGTGGCCCGGCGCCCCTCCTTGGAACCGTCATCCTTGGCGATCTCCAGGCTCAGGTCGATGACGAAGGGCGGGTGCGCGACGTCGTCGATGTGCATGAGGCGAGCGAAGCGCCCCTGGCGCTCCATGGCCTGCAGCTCATTGAGCAGGGACTCCAGCTCGGAGCGCCACTGCGGACCGGTGACTCCCAGGTGGGCGCTGCGGTGCCTCGCCTCCTCCCGGGCCCATCCCGGAGGTGGGAAGGGCGGGATGATCACCCATCGCTGGGGATCAGGCGTGACCGCGATCTGCACTGTGTGCTCCTTCCGAGACCTCGTCTGACTGCGAGGCAGTGGACTGGGCGCTTACCATGTCTGTCCTATGAGGACCCGAGAGCGACATACGACAATTATGCCTGCATCCGCACGCCGCCGTGTGGTCCGCGTGCTAGTAGATGCCGGGCTCATCATCGCACTCTGTGCCGTCACGGAGCGCTGCTGTGGAATCTTATTCGCTGTCGGGGCAGTTGTGCTGCTTATCGTTGTGATGACTGCCATGATGGCGATGACCGGCGCCACACCCGGCGGGTTGGTGACCGGGGTCCGCCTCCGGAAGGTGGTTGACCCGAACGGCTCGCCGGGACGCTCAGCGGTGATTTACGTCGCATTTTTAGTCCTTTCTTTGGCGGCAACCGCAGGGGTTGCCCCCCTTGTTTTGTGGATCCTCTCACTATGGCGTGCTGAACAGCGCACCTGGTTTGATCGACTGTCCGGAACGGTCCTCCTCAGTGCCAGGCCGACCTCGGTGTCGACCTGCTCCCTAGTGGTTGAGGGGTCAGTAATCCCAGTTCTGGGGCCGATTGTTCTCGGGCGTCGGCCGGCCCCGATCGAGTCCCACCCGGATGCCCAGCTCGTTGCGGTGCTCCGTTCGGAGGACTCCGTGTCCAAGACGCACGCGTTGTTCGTGCCTGCTTCCGATGGGGTGCTGGTCACAGATCTGGGGTCCACCAACGGCACTCACGTCGAGGACGAGGAGGGGGGTTCATCGACTCTCGCCGGGCCGAGCGGAGTACGTGCACCGAGGACGCCAGGCATACTTGGGTGACGGTGTCTGTATCGTCCGTTGAGGAGAAATATGATGACAAACAGCCCGAACGGCAGCGCGAACAACGAGGTCTGGTGGACCGAGGGTTCGTGGACAGGCGTGGTCACGCCACGTGCTGTGATGATCCTGCCCCCGTCGGTTCCGCAGGACCTCACCGAGCGCCTGTGGCGGCTGCTACGTAGTGAGGAGGCCTCGCTGACGCGGGCCCTGGATGAGCTGGTGATGGGGATGGGCGGACGTCTGGGCGCGATCCCGGACTTCGTGCTCGCCGTCTCCGCGCCCGAGGACGTCTTCCACGTGGCGCTGCGCGGCGCCCCGCAGATGGAGGTCGACGGCAAGGCGCTGGACGCCTCTGCGGTCACCACCTGGTTCGAGACGACGGTGACCGCGCCCAACTCGGTCATTGTCAGCGCGCCCGACGGCGCCGGTCAGGTGCGTCGCCCGGCGGTGGACGCCGTCGTGAGCACCGGTCACCTGGTGCTGCGCGGGTCGGAGAAGTCGAGCGGGACCCCGTCCCCCAGCCGTGCATCGTCGAAGGGGTCCGGTGACTCCGACGACGATGACCCTGACCCGGCCGGTCCTGACTACTCCACCACCGCTGCCGGTTCTGCCGGATCCCCCCGCCGCCGCGGTGAGGTCCTCTCGGTCCTCTCGTCGGGCATCGCGTCGTTCCTCGCGCCGTCAGTCCGCGTCGTCGGGCCACTCGGAGCAGGACGACTCGTCTGAAGGGGCTCCTGCCGAAGCCGCCGGTTCTCCCGACGTCGTCGACGACCTCATCGAGATCGCGCAGGACAACGCCGAGCAGCAGGCCCTTGACGGCGCCGAGCTCGCCGCGTCCTTCGAGGCCGCCGAGGTGGGCCAGTCCGCAACCTCTGCCGAGGTCTCGGGCTCCCCTGAGGAGGTCGACCAGCTCGCCCAGTCCGACGGACCCGCTGACCTGCTGGCCGTCGTCGCCGGTATCGCGAGTGCCGCTGAGTCGACTGAGTCAGTCGAGTCGGCCGAGGTTTCCGAGGAGCTCGCTGAGGGTACTCAGACCGCCGAGGTCACTGAGGCCGATGCTCAGGCCGTCGAGGAGTCGAGCCAGAGCGCGACCTCTGCTCACAGTGCCCACAGTGCTGAGCCCCTTGAGGCTCCTGCCGTGACCCTGGACGCCCAGTCTCCTGAGGCTGCTGAGGTCACCACCCCGTCCTCACCGGAGGCTTCCGGCGAGGACATGCTGATCGCCCCCGTCTTCGATATCCCGGCCCTGCCGATCCCCTCCTCTCCGGAGGCAGAGGCCATGATCCCGCCCCCGCCACCCCCGTCGAGCGAGGATCTTGAGGCTGCTGGTATCAAGGACGCTGCCGTCGAGGCCGCCGAGGTCGCCCAGACCCCGGCTGACGTCGTGCCCTGCCGAGGCAGCTGAGGCCGCTGTGGTCGCGGAGGCCACCGCTGTCGCCGAGGCCGCTGCGCAGGCGCATGCCGAGGACGAGCCCGTACGCTCCGGGGACCATGACGGACAGACCATCAACGGCCTGCCCGAGGACCTCTCCCAGGAGCTGCGCGCCGAGCTGCTCAACCAGGGGCTCGGTCCCCTGGAGCCGAGTCGTTCGGCGGAGGCTGCTGAGTCGGCAGGATCCGCCGCAGTCGCCGAGACGGTGGTCGGGCTCGTGCAGCCCTCCGCCGACGAGCCCTCCACCGGGGGTTCCGAGGGGCTGGGCCGCGGCGACCATGACGGACAGACCATCAACGGCCTGCCCGAGGACCTGGTGGGCGAGCTCGTCTCGCTCGTGGGCTCGGACCCATCCAGCCCGGCGTCCCCGGCCTCGGCAGGCTCTCCCAGTGAGCCCGACGCCATCCGGATCGTGTTGTCGGCGGTGTGCCCCCAGGGCCACCCCAACCCCACGAACTACACCGTGTGCCGCGTCTGTGGAGCCGAGCTCAACCGTCCGGCCAAGTCGGTCGCCTGCCCCCCTCTGGGGCGCGTGGTGACCTCCGGCGGCGAGAGCATCGAGCTCAACCGTCCCCTCCTGGTGGGTCGCAACCCCTGTGGCCGACGACATCACCAGCGTCGCGGAGGTCCCCCTCCGCCCGCTGACCGTCGCCAGCCCCAACCAGCTCGTCTCACGCAACCACATCCTCATCGATCTGGATGCGTGGAGCGTGCTGGCCCAGGACCTGGGTAACTGCAATGGCACCGTTCTCAACCGCCAGAACGAGGCGCCTGTGCGCCTGTCCTCGGCAACCCCGGTGCTCCTGCGCAGCGGAGACGTCCTCGACCTCGGCGACGGCCAGACCCTCGCCTTTGAGAACCTCCCCTGATGCTGGATCACAAGGGACCGCCTCCGGTTATCTCTGGGTTCACCTACCTGGAGAGACTCGGAGCGGGAGGCTACTCCACGGTCTACCTCTTCGAGCAGCACATGCCCCGCCGCGAGGTCGCGGTCAAGGTCATGAACGCTGACGTCGAGGACAAGACCGCCTCCCGCTTCGAGTCGGAGGCGAACCTCATGGCGCGGGTCTCCTCCCACCCAGCCATTTTGTCCATCTACGGCGCGGGCGTCTCCGCCGACGGACACCCCTTCCTGGTCATGGAGTACTGCCCACCGCCGCAGCTGGGCGCCATCCTGCGCCAGGGCCCTCTCAACGTCGCTGAGACCCTGTCGACGGCGATCCAGATCGCCGGAGCGGTGGAGACCGCTCACCGGGCCGGCATCGTCCACCGGGATATCAAGCCCGCCAACATCCTGTTCACCACGTACCGTCGCCCGGTGCTCTCGGACTTCGGCATCTCCGCCATGAGCGGCCCGGAGGCATCCGAGGAGCTGCGGGGCATGAGCGTGCCCTGGGCTCCCCCCGAGCAGCTGGTCGGGATGCGCTCGGCCAATCCGGCCTCCGACATCTACTCCCTGGGCGCGACCACCTTCGCGATGCTCACCGGGCGCAGCCCCTTCGAGACCGACGGCATCCCGGACATCTACGAGCTCTCCCGCCGCATTGTCAAGGACCCGCTGCCTCCGCTGGGTCGTCAGGACGCTCCGCCGTCGTTGCACCGCGTGCTGTCGGTGGCGATGGACAAGAATCCTGATTCGCGCTACCCGACGGCGCTGGCCTTCGCACGTGCGCTGCAGCAGGTCCAGGCCGAGCTGGATCTGCCGATCACCACCGTCGACCTGTTCCAGGAGCCGGACAAGGCTGCGAAGTCCGCTAGGCGCCCCAGCTCGGATGAGACTGACACCGCCACCAAGATGGGGGTCTTCAACCAGGTCGACGTCACCAGCGAGCACATCGCCATGCGGGTGGACCCCGAGGGCGACGACGAGTCCGCCTCGTCGGGCTCAGAGGCCGGCGGCGACTCGAGCCGCCCGAGCCGGATGCGCACCGTTCTGACCGCCGTGCTGGTCACGGCGATGGTCGTGGCCGTCATCGGCGCGATCATCTTCTCCCAGACCCAGGACACTAAGAAGAAGCCGGACAATCCCCATCGCCACCATCGCCCCGCCGACCGGCGTCAACCCGTTGCAGGCATCCGTTCCGATGGTGGGCGATATCGAGGGTGAGGCACTGGGTGACGGCACGGTGCGGTTCACCTGGGGAGAGCCTGAGACCGGCTGGACCGGCAGCTACCTCTACCGCGTCAAGCTTCCCGATGAGGAGACCGAGCTGGATTCCGTCCGCACCAACGAGGTCGTCGTCGGGGCCCAGGAGGGGCGCACCTGCCTCGAGGTCACGGCGGTGCGCTCAGACGGTAAGGCCTCCCAGGCCAAGACCGCCTGCGTCGACACTCCGTGAAGGCGGTTGCCGACCCTCCAGGCAGGTGAGGAAGCGAAAGCAGCGGGGCCCGCACTCGAGTGCGGGCCCCGCTGTGTGCAGGATTCGGCGTCGGACTCAGACGACCTCCACCTTGAAGGCGATACGACCGAAGAAGATCGTGCTGCCCTCCAGGGCGGACAGCGCCTTGTCCGGTACGGCCTCGACGCTGCGTCCGTCGCGGTACTCCACCCGGGTGCCGTTGGTGGAGTGAAGGTCGGTCACCCACACTCCGTCCAGCAGCGGGAAGATCGCCGCATGCGTCTTCGACACCGAGCGCGTGGGGTCGTCGAGGGCGACGCGCTCGGCACCGGGGTAGGCCGAGATGTTGTCGGGGTCGCGGCCCACGACCGTGGGCTCGTGAATGAGGATCGGGTTGCCACCCAGCAGCGGGACAAGACGCACTGACAGGGCCGGAGAGGCCGAGGAGGCCGACGGCAGAGATGGTGTGGCCGCCTGGGCGCTGACGGCGGGAACCGAGGCGGCAGTGGGGTGAGAAGCGGCCGCAGGGACAGAGGTGGGAGCCGCTGCGTTCGTCAGGCTGCCCGCCACGCCGGCGGTGCGGTCCCCGGTACGGGCTCCGCTACGCCGTGACGTGCTCGCGGCCGAGCTCGTCCGGGAACCCGCCGGGGCCTGGGCGGCGTCCCGACGCTCACGACGCGAGGCCGGAGCCTCGGCCTCCTCCGCGGGCGCCGGGATTCCCGGACCCTGGAAGCGGTGCGTGGTGTGGGGTCGCCGGGACGGCGTCTCCTCCGTGGCCGTCGCGCTGGTCGAGCCGCTACTGACGGGGGCCTGAGCATGGCTGCGGTGACTGCGTACGGTCGGGTGAGCCTGGCCCTCTGACGATGCCGGCACACCACCGGGCACTGTGGAGGGATTAGTCAGGTCCATCTGGGCCGCCCGGGGCGAGGACACCTCGGCCTCCTCGGGCTTCCGGGAGGAGTCGTCGTCGGTGACGATGACTCCTTCGGGAAGGGAGTCCACCGTGGCGGCGTCCACCGAGGTCGGGACCGAGGACCAGGGCACCGAGTCGATGAGGGCCTGCGTGTTGCGGTCCCCCGAGGGCAGGATGCTGGAGGTGTCGAAGGTGTGCGCGACCTCCGGGGCCGAGGCCGCCCCGGAGGCGAAGTGGTGCCGCTCGGGGGTGAAGAGGCTCTCGCGACGAGGAACACCGGGCTGTGACGCCGGCTCTCGCTGATCCTCAGTAGGTGCAGCAGACGAGGCGGAGGTCTTCTTGCCGGTGAGACCGGACTGAATCCTCCAGCGCTGGGCGTGGGCGTGTCGTGGTTCCATCGTCTGTGATGTTACGGGTTTTGTGGCTTTCGAGCGCGGGACTTGTGTCGATGGTGTCGCATCTTGCGAAGTGGAGGCCTGGGATGCCTCAGAATCAGCCGCCGTTTTGGAGGATTCCGCTGAGGGCGTCGTCGCTTCCGACGGCGGCCCGTGGGTCGATGACGGCTCCGACTGGTCGGTGGACTCAGAGGGCTCCGGTGTGTCCTCGACCGCGTCAAGGGTGGCGGTTTCGGCGTCCATCTGCGAGGACTGCTTGGAGGAGGGGCGGCCCGCCCCGGAGGGAGCGCCGGCCGGCTTCGCGGGGGTCTCCGTGCTCGTGGACGTCCCTGCTCGTTGCCGACTTCTCCACGGCCTTCTGGGCGGGCGCCGTGGCGGAGGTGGCGGACGGTGCGGACTGCGCCGATCGTGTCGACTGCCTCTGCTCGGCCGACATGGCGGAAGCCTCAGCGGCGGCCAGCGCGGCGGAGGCCTGAGGATCCATGGGAGTGGCGGAGGCCGCCGCCACGGCCGCGGCATCGGTCTCGGAGACGGCCGGGCTGGCGGATGCGGCCGACGCCGCCGAGGACGATGACACGGTTGCCGCCTTCGCCGCCTTGACCACCTTGGGAGCCCTGATGACGCCGTAGCCGTCAGCGGAGGCCGCCTTGCCTGAGACCGCAGCAGTGTAGGCGGCGGCGGTGGCTGAAGCCGTCTGGGAGGTGGCGCTGCTGGGTGAACCAGTCGTCAGGGCGCGGCCGGCGTGGCGTGCGGGCTGCCCCGGCCGCGCAGGCCGGGGCCTGCGGATGGAGGAGGACACCGGATCCGATGTCGTCGGGTATGCCGTCCCACCGGGGGAGGTCATGATTCCCGCTTCTGTGGCGCTCTGGGCTCCCACGGTGGTGGTCTCGGCACCCTCCTGCGGAACCTGATCGCCGGCCCGTGAGCGTGCGGAGCCCTCTCGAGAACTGCGTTTTGCGGCTTTCTCCGCCTTCTTCTCGGCCTTCCGCTCGGCCCTCTCGGAGCGCCGACGGCGGGAGGGGGACTCGTCCTGCGCCTCAGCGGCCTTCGAGGATGGTGGCGTGGTGGGCTCCTGGCCCGCGGCGCTCTGCTCGCTGCGCGGGGCGGAGAAGGCGGCGCGCTTGGCAGCGTCCCAAGCCTCACCGGCGTCCTGGGTGAAGGATCCTTCCGGAGCGGCGGACCTTACCGCGGCCCGGGAGGCGGGCTCGCTCGTGGGCCGGCCCCCCGGCTCGGCTGCCGAGATGGTGGGCCGGTCGGGTCGCTTCGTCTTGCGGGTGTGAAGCAGCGCCATCCCGGAGAGCTTGTCGTGCCACCCGCGCCCTTCGGGATCGGCGGCCGCCGTGCGCATGAGAGCGACGGTGCCCAGGCCGAGAGTGGTGATGCTGACGGCCAGGATGAGGTCCGCGTGCAGGAAGGAGCCCAGCGGCGAGGGGGTCTGGTTGCGGGCGCCCAGCATGCGGATCCTGAGCAGTAGCCCTCCCAGGGACCAGCCAGTGGCTGCGATGGCGAGCCACCGCAGCCCGACGACCACCCCGAAGGCGATCAGCCCGCTGAACATGGCCGGGCGGCCTGCGACCTGCCAGATGAGGGTCGTCAGCCCCCGAACAGGAGAGAACCGGCGAGGAGGTCGATCGCCCCCGCCACAACACGCGCCCTGACCGGAGCCGGGGGGAGACGACGACGAGGCGGGTGCGGCCTGTCCTCGGGAGAGGCCGAGGACTCGGTGCCTCCGGACCGGCGAGCCTCGCCGGTCCGGCCCCGATCGGGGGAGTCACTCAGTGCGACACCGTAGGGACTGATGGCCTCGGCTCCCGAGGAGTCACTGGATGAGTACGAGGAAGTCGGTGGTCCCGCAGCGGTCGGGGCGCTGCTACGGGGGTCAGCCGTGACCGTCATGACCGCAACCTCCTGGGTCGACGTGACCGCCTCCCGGCGGGATGGATAAGAGAACGCGGGGACAAGCGGGCCAGCGCCCGTCCCAGACGTGAACGTTGCGCGCCCATGGAGCGGACAATCGCGTCTGAGGAATCCCACAACTCCCCTAGAGCGTACGACGGGGGCTCCCCAGAGCTGAAGACCTGAGTGTCGACTGCTCCGGCGAAACGGGGTAGATCGGCCTGCGGGAAGTGTGGGTCCAGCTGCTCGGCCGCCTCGCGCCGTGTGGCTCCCCACCCGGGGACGCGACCCAGGTCGCGGGCTCGGTCGAGGATCTCCTCCCAGGCTCCCAGAGCCTTGCCGACACCGGTGCGTGCGCGCCGTCGGCTGCGTCTCCAGGCCTTCCAGCCCCAGGACGGATCCCACCACCGCTGCGATGGCCAGGAGGGAGCCGCCGACGACGATGACCGCGGTCGGCAGCCCGCCCTTGTCATCGTCCTGGGGGTCGTCGCGCTGGGGGTCCTCGTAGTTGGGGGCAGCTGGGCCGGGTCCTCGTTCGGCAGCGGGGGCTGAAGCACGTTGGGCTCAGGGTTGGAGACCTTCTGGGTGGTCTGCTGCTGAGGGACCTGGTCGCGGTCCGGGGTCACGTCGAAGGAGACCCACCCCAGGCCCTCGAAGGGGATCTCCACCCAGGCCTTGACGTCCTCACCGGTGACGGTCTTGGCGTCGCCGTCGGTGGTCGGGTCGAAGCCCATGACCACGCGGGCCGGGATGTTGAGCGAGCGGCACATGAGCATCATGAGGACCGAGTACTGCTCGTCGTCGCCGATGAGGGAGTCGGCCTCGACCATCGAGGCGATGCGGGCGGCCCCGTGTCCCGGCTGGGAGGGACTCTTGGTGCCGTCGGAGTAGTAGCTCGTGCGCAGGCGCTGCTGGAGCGCCCGGACCTGGGCGATGGGGTTGGACTCCGCTCCGACGATCTCCTTGGCCAAGGAGGCCACCGACGGGGGCACCTGCTCGATCGGCCCCAGCGCGGTCTGAGCCAGGGATGCCTTGTTGAGGGCGGCCTCGGAGGGCGAGGTGTAGGGGGCGACCCGCTCGGTGAGGACGTCGCCCTCGGCCAGACCGCTGGTGGCGATGCCGGTGGAGGAGAACTTGTCGTAGAACATGCCCTCGCGCAAAGCCGACTGACGCGGGCCGGAGGACTCGATACGGATCGTCTCGGGCATCGTGGGGACCCAGGGGAAGCTGTAGTCCTCGATGGTCAGGGAGGAGGTCTGCTTGCGCCCGTCGAGCCGGTTGACCGTCAGCTGGGTCTTGTCACCGATGCGCTCGAAGCGCGACTGGCCGTTCTCGTTCTGCCCGATGTGGGCGGACAGGCCGTCGTAGGAGTCCATGGCGGCGATGCGGATGCGTCCGCCCGAGGGCAGGTTGGTGGGCTTCATGAGCCGGGTGTGAGCCTTGTCCGTCTCCAGGGTGCGGATCAGTGACAACGGGCTGGCGTACTCGGTCACGTCCAGGGGCGGCTGGAACAGGTCGCGTACCACCGTCCGGGAGGCCGGGGCGGTGGGGGTGAGAGCCAGGGCGGCCAGGGAGGTGACGATGAGCAGCACGGCTGCGATGGCGGCCCCGCGCAGAGCCACCCGGCCGAGGTCGCCGGTGGATCTGGCACTCGTGGTCCCCGAGGTGGTCGAGAAGGAGCTCAGGTCCAGGGCCTCGATGACGTGGCTGCGCCGTTGCCGCAAGGAACCGCAGGTCCACAGGGTCAGCACGCCGACGACGAACAGGATGCCCTGCGCGGTGGGGCGCACGGCCTCCTGCCCGCCCCAGCCGATGCCGACGACGGGCAGGGCGACCAGAGTCAGACCGGCCAGAACCTCACGGCCCGCCAGAATGAGACGGGTCGCCAGTGCCGAGACCACCAGGCCGGTCAGCCACGGCAGCACCGTCATCCCGCTGAAGGAGCTCAGCGGCATCGGCACGGTCAGTGCATCGCGCCATACGGTGACCGTGGAGGCCAGAACGGTCTTGACCGCCGCGAGCCCGGAGCCGACGTCGGTCAGCAGCCACGGGGCGACCAGGACGTGCACCAGCGCCAGGGCGGCCATGCTCGGCAGCACCGACAGGCGCAGGCGCGAGCAGGCCATCGCGGTCAGGGTGCCGACGAGCGCCCCGTAGCCGACGGCGAGGCAGCCGACCAGGGAGGCGAAGACCGGCAGGAAGGGAATCGCGCCGACGGCGATGACTCCGGCCATCACCGTCAGCTCGAGGGCGGCGAGAGCAGGTGTGGGCGGCTTGGCACCGCGCCTGGGGGGCAGGAAGCGGCGGGCGGAGAGCGCCGGCCGCGACGGCCGCGACAGGAGCGGACCGGCGCCGGTGATCGATCGGGCCGGCCGAGTGGTCTCGGTGCTGTAGAGGCTGCGCGCCCGTGATGACGTCGTCGACCAGGAGGAGGCCGACTCCGGTGAGCGTGTCGAGGGGGCTCCCGAGCCGTGCGAGGGAGCCTCGGCCGGGGACGGTGCTCCGGCGGGGGAGCCGGAGAGCGGGGAGTCCGCGGTGCGCGGGGGCAGTGTGGTGGAAGTCGTCGACGGGGTCATAGTGCTCGCCTCAGGGCGGTGGGAAGCTGCTCAAGACGGTCCATGTCCACAACCGGCATCGTTCCGGCGTGGTGGCGTGACAGGCCCTGCTGACCTGCGCGCAAGGTGACGGTCACCATGGACGCGTGAGCGAGCCGCGGGCCCGGGCCAGGGTGGCGCGGTCGACCCGCTGACCGGTGACAAGGACGACGATAGAGGCCTCGGGGTGCGCCGTACAGGCGTGTCGCACCAGAAGGTCGCAGCTGACATCGTCCTCACCGGTGCTCAGCAGGCAGGATGTGTCCAGCATGCGCAGGGCCGAGGATGTGGGCAGGGCGCCGATCTGGGTGATGAAGCGGACCTCGCGCCCGTCCTGGATCGCGTCCATGGCCAGGGAGCAGGCAATGGACACCGCGGTCTCGAAGTCCTCCCCACCGGTGTAGTCGTCCTGGCGGGTGGACAGCAGGACGAGCAGGCTGGAGCGGCGCGTCTCCTCGAACTGGCGCACCATGAGCCTGCCGGTGCGCGCGGTGGTGCGCCAGTGGACATTGCGCCGGTCGTCGCCGGGAACATAGTCGCGCAGGGCGTGGAAGGCGACGTCGGAGCTGGACAGGGTCCTGGGTGACGGCGCCCTCGATGTCGCGCAGGACGCCGTGCAGGACGGTGCCCAGTCGCAGGGTGCGCGGGTGGATGTGGATGTCCTGCGGGGTGGTCAGGGAGCGCTCGCGCTGGAGCAGACCCACCGGATCGCGCTGGACCGCCAGGACCGGGCCCACGGTGACGATGCCGCGGCGCTGCGTGGGCAGGATGAAGCCGCGCTCGTGCACGGCCCGAGGGGTCAGGGTGGGGACGACGAAGACGGCGCGCCCCGGTCCCACGGGCATCTCCATGCGAGAGGGCAGCAGCGGCCGCGGGCGGGGGTTGGTGACCGTCAGACGGATGAGGGCGTGATCGCCCACGGTGACGCGGGGCTCGAGCAGGTCGTGGTTGACCGAGTAGCCGCCGCGGGGGATGAGCCACAGCCAGGCGGTGACGACGACGATGCCGACGACGATGGCCGCGCTCCAGGCCTCCTGCCACCCCATGACGGCGCCGGTCAGTCCGCAGGCCACCAGCAGCACCACGCTGCCCCAACCGATCGGGGTGATGGTGTGCGTCAACCAGCGCAGCGGACGCAGGAGCACTGCGACGGCGTCGGTTAGGCGGGACCGCGCCGGCCTGGCCGTCAGGGCGGCGCTCGCGGATGCCGACGACGCAGCCGATGCTGCGGTCTTCGAGGACGTCGACGCTCCCGAGGACCTCGGGGAGGCGGCGGTAGGTGCGGGTGCGTCGGCCTGACCCGCGGGGTCCGGGCGGACCTGGCGGGCAGGGGCCTGCGACGTCGTGTGAGGCGTCATGCGGCTCAGTCGCGGGTCGTGGGCGCGGGGACCTGGCCCAGGGCGGCGGTGATGACGCCGGAGGCGGTGGCGCCGGTGAACTCGGCGTCGGGGTCCATGACCAGACGGTGGGCCCAGACGACCTCGGCAAGCTCCTTGATGTCGTCGGGCAGGACGAAGTTGCGACCCTGAGCGGCGGCCCAGACACGGGCGGCCCGGGCCATGCCGATGGCGCCGCGGGTGGACACGCCCATGCGGGTCTCCTCGGCGGTGCGCGTGGCCTCAACCAGGGCGCCGATGTAGTCCAGCACCGAGTTCTCGATGTGGTTGGTGGCGGCCAGGTCCGCCATGGAGGCCACCACGGATGAGGCCACCACCGCGGACAGGTTCTTGGAACGGTCCGGGTGGGCCGAGCTGGACAGGATCTGGGTGAGTGCCTCTCTGCCCGGGTAGCCCACGGAGGCCTTGATGAGGAAGCGGTCGAGCTGGGCCTCGGGCAGGCGGTAGGTGCCGGCCTGCTCGATGGGGTTCTGGGTGGCGATGACCATGAAGGGGCGTTCGGTCGTGTGGCGCACGCCGTCAACCGTCACCTGGGACTCCTCCATGACCTCCAGGAGGGCCGACTGGGTCTTGGGGCTGGCCCGGTTGATCTCGTCGGCCAGGACGATGGAGGAGAAGATCGGGCCGGCGTGGAAGTCCCACGACCCGGTCTTCTGGTCGTAGATCGTCACACCCGTGATGTCGCTGGGCAGCAGATCGGGGGTGAACTGGATACGAGAGTGCGTTCCCTGCACCGAGGCCGCCAGCGCCCGGGCCAGAGCGGTCTTACCGGTGCCGGGGGCGTCCTCCAGCAGGAGGTGCCCCTCGGAGAGCATGGTGGTCAGGGCCAGCTTGATCACGTCTTCCTTGTCGAGCAGCGCCTGACCGACGTTGTTGACAATGGTGGAGAAGGCGTCAGCGAACCATGTCGCGTTCTCGGGGGTCATCGGCATGGAATCAATGATCCTTCGGGTGGAGAGAGGTGAGTGTGTGACTTGTGGCGTACCGAGCATCGATCCGGTTAATGATCCGGTTACTGCTGGGTGCAGGTGACGGTCTGGTTCCAGTTCGGTGTCCGGTGAGGGAACTTGTGTCGGGCGTAGCCGTTCTTATCGAGGGTGACCTCCTCCTCGTTCCAAGCGGGCTGCCAGTTCCAGGTGTCCCAGTACCAGTAGCCGCAGGACAGGGTGCTGTTGGGGTTGCCGGAGAGGTCGAAGACCATCTGGTAGCAGGTGCCCCAGGGGCCGAAGGGACGGCATCTCTGCGTGTGGTCCACGTAGAACTGCTGCTCGGTGCCGACCGCAACGCGCTGCTTGTCGTCGTCATCATCGTCGTCATCGTCGCTCTGCTTGGGCGGCCTGGTGACGGTGTCGCAGCCCCACTCCGAGGTGCCGGCGTTGGTCCGGGCGCGTACGCACCAGGTGAGGGACTCGCCGCGCTTGAGCTTGCCCTCGTAGGTGTCACCGACCTCGATCTCCTCCACGGTCCCGCCACCGTTATCGGTCTGCTCGTAGCTGGTGCCCGCGCCGTTGTTGCCGCCGGGCGTCCAGGAGCAGGAGACCTTCTTCTGCTTCTTGCCGGTGAGCTCACAGCTGACCGAGGGCGCCGACGGCGGACCGTAGGGCGCTACCGGGGAGGAGGCGACGACGTCGGAGTACTGTCCGCCGCCGTTGGTTCGGGCGTAGACCGTGTAGGCCCGCCCGTCGGTCAGGCCCCGGATGGTCGAGGAGCTGGTCCAGTTGACCTGGTCGACGGAGTACTCCACCGTCAGCTCGCCCACGCTCCAGCCGTTGCCGGCCCGGGGCGAGGCGTTCACGGAGAGCTCGCCGCTGTTGCCGGTGGCCTTGACCGCCGGGGTCGAGGGGGGTCAACGGGGCCGGCTTGTAGCTGTAGCTGGCCTGGGGCGAGGTCTTGGACCCGTGCCCGTTGTCCGCCTCGACCCAGAAGGTCCACGTCCCGCGGGAGATCGTGACCGTGGTGGAGGTGGCGCCCCCCACGCTCTTGGAGTCGCTGTCGTTCCCGTTGGAGTAGTGCAGCGTGTAGTTCACAGGACTGCCGTTGCCGTTGGCCGCCTGCCAGCTGACAGTGACCGTGTTCCCATTGGGGGTGATGACGGGGGTCCCGGGGGCGCCGGGCTCACCGTAGGGCGTCACAGGGTTCGACGAGGAGGACCACTCCGAGACCGTTCCCTGGCTGGACCTGGCCCGCACCTGGGCGGTGTAGGCCCGTCCCGGGGTGACGTCGAAGGAGGTCGACGCCCCGGCCACGCCGGTGAGCATCGTTCCGTCCGACAGGCGCACGTCGTAGGTCGTTGCTCCTCCGAAGGGGTCCTCCACCTCGGTCCAGCTGGCGGTGACCTTGCCCGCGCCCGCTGCCAGGACGGGTGCGGCCGGGGTCTTGGCCGTGGCGTTGTGCTGGTAGGGCACCGTCGCGGCCTCGGAGTCGCCGTACTTGTTGGTGGCCACCACCTGGATGTTGTAGGTCTGGCCGGGTGTCAGGTTGCCGATGAGGCAGTTCGAGGTGGTGCAGGTCTGCTCGGAGCCGTTGACGCTCACCTTGTAACCGGTGATGGGGGAGCCGTTGGCGGCGCCGTCGGTCCAGGACACGCGTGCCGAGTCAGCACCCACGGGAACCACGTTCACACCGGAGGGGGCCGCGGGGGGGCCACACCCCCGACCTGCACGGTGATCGTGCCGGTGACGGCGCGTGACTCGGAGCCCGTGGAGTCCAGCACCTTGTACTGCGCGGTGATGGTGCCGTGGAAGCCGGCGTTCGGGGTGATGGTGACGGTGGTGCCCGAGACGCTCACGGTGCCCTGACCGGAGGTGATCGTCGGGGTGCCGGACAGGGTGATCGGCTTGTCCGGGAAGGGGTTGGTCACCGCCTTGGACACGTCGGCGCTCACCGCCTCGCCGTTACGGGACTCCAGATTGATCGGAGCCGTTGTCATCAGCGGCTTGTTGGAGGCGCTCACCCGCACGGGCAGTGAGGCGCTGACCGGTGGGTTGACACCGTCGGAGACGGTGATCGGGATGGAGCCGGTGGTGCCCTCGGTGGCCTTGTCGGACGCCTTGACCGACAGCGACGAACCACTCAGGGAGATGTCGAAGCCCGCGGGGGCCGGGCCGGCCTGGAAGGAGAGCTTGTCGCTCGGGTCCGGGTCGCTGGTCATGGCCGCCAGGTTGGCCGTCACGGCTCCCTCTCCAGGCGCCACCTTCACCTCTGTGGGCGTGAAGGTCGGCGGCTTGTTGGTCGAGGAGTCCACGACGATCGGCAGCGTGAGCGTCGAGCTCAGGGCGTCCGAGCCGGTGCCGTCGGCCACGGTGAAGGTCACCGAGGTCTGGCCGGTGAAGCCCGAGTCGGGCGTGAAGGACAGGGTTGTTCCGCTCGAGGCGGTCTTGGCGTCCTTGGTGCCTTTGGCCATGTGGATCGAGGAGGCGTCCGTGATGACGGGCTTGGTGCCCTCCCGAGTGAGGATGTAGGAGGACAGGTTGATGTCCGTGGTCTTGTCCGCCGGCACATGGGCCGGGACGGCCGAGGGGTTGATGCGGGGCCGTAGGGCGGACCGGGCAGGCACCACGACGACGGCGTGACCGGTCAGCCCGTCGGCATCGGTGATCGTGTAGAGCACGAGCCGCTGGGTCTCGCCCACCGTGAGGCTGATGGAGTCCTTGCCCACCTCGACGTCGGGGTCGGAGGAGGAGAGCTTGAGGTCCCACGGCGAGCCGTCGGTGTCCTTGTCGTTGTCCAGGACCGGGATGGTCACCTTGCCGTTGGCGTCGACCTGGTCGACGGTGACGTAGTCGTCCACGCCCACCGGGTTGGCCAGGGGCGCGTCCTTGGAGACCTGGACGGTGACGGTGCCGGTATCGGTGCCGCCGCGCCCGTCGGAGACGGTGTAGGCCACCGAGTGGTTGCCCTCCTTGTCCGGCAGGTTGAGCACCAGGCGCCCGGCACGGGTGGATACGCCCAGCGACGGGTCACTGGAGACCGGGTCGCCCTCCAGGGACAGGGTGTCGCCGTCGGTGTCCAGGTCGTTGGACAGGACGTCCACGGCCACGGTGCGTCCGGGCTTGGCCACGACCAGGTCGTCGGTGGCCACCGGGGCCACGTTGAGCGGGGAGGACTGGGCGACGCCCACGCGGACCGTGCCGGTGGACTGGGCCCCGAAGCGGTCCTCGACGACGTAGGTGAAGGTGTCGGTGCCCGAGGCGCCCTCGGAGGGCTTGTAGGTCAGCCACGAGGAGTTGACCTCCACCGAGCCCAGGGAGGGGGCCTGGTTGAGGCCCACCAGGCTCACCGAGTCGCCGTCGGGGTCGATGCCGTCCAGGGGCACGGTGATGTTGGTGGACGAGCCGGCCACGGTGCGGGCCTCCAGGTTGCGCGGTGAGGGCGCGGAGTTGTGCTCGGCGTCCTGCGCGCGCACCTCCACGGTGAGGACCCCCGAGGCGGTCTGCCCCTGATCGTCCTTGGCCGTGTAGGCGTAGGAGGTGCGTCCGGGCTGGTCGCCGGCGCGGAAGCGGAGGGTGTCCTCGCTGACCCAGGCGGTGCCGAGCTCGTCGCCCACCAGGCTGACCTGCGAGTCCACCGACAGGTTGAGGCCCGAGGGGGGAGGAGTCGTTGTCCAGGACGGGTACGGTGACGACGTCGCCGGCTCTCACCACGGCGGTGTCATTGGTGACCACCGGCGGCTGGGGCTGGGACTGGGTCACCGGGACGATCGCTACCTTCCCGGTGGCGGAGGAGGTCCCGTTGGTGACTGTGTAGTCCACCGTCAGATTGGCCGGGACGGTGCTGGCCGCAGTGATCTGCAGCAGGGAGTGGTCCACGACCGTGACGGTGACGCCGGAGTCGGGCGGGGCGCTGACCGACTGCAGGACCAGGATCCCCCCGGAGGGGTCGAAGTCGTTGTTGAGCGGGGCGATCGTCGTCGAGCCGCCGTTGCGCAGCAGGGCGGTGTCGTTCTCGACCTCGGGCGGCACCGTGGCGTCGGCCTTGGGGGTGACGTCCACGCGCACGATTCCCTGAGCCGTATTGGCCCCGTCCATGACGTCGTAGGTGAGGTAGTAGGTCTGGGCCTGGGCACCTGCGTCGGCGGAGAAGGTGAAGACGCCCGCCTGCTGGTCGACGTCGATCGAGGTCCCGGCCGGGGCCTCCTGGACCGCGGCCAGGCGCAGGGTCGCCCCGGAGGGGGGAGGTGTCGTTCTCCAGGGGAGAGACGACGGCCTTGGTGCCGGCGACGACGCGGATGTGGTCGGCATTGGCGATCGGCTTGGCCGACTGAGCCGGCTGCACATCGACCTTGACCACGCCGGAGGTGGTCTCCCGGCCGTCGGAGACGGTGACGGTCAGGTCCCGGGTGCCGGTGCCGGCCCCCAGCTCACGCACCGTGACCGTCCCCTCGTTGGAGACCTTGGTGTCGAGGCCCTCGCCCTGGGCGGAGACCAGGAAGAGGTCGTCGCCGTCGGGGTCCAGCCAGTGCCCCAGCACATCGAGGGAGCCGGAGGCCTTCTCGGCGACCGTGAGGGTCGGGGTGGTGATCTGCTTCGGCGCGCCGTTGACGTCCCAGCCATGGACGTCCACCGTGGCGACGGCGGAGTCGCTCATGCCGCGCCCGTCATCGGCGGTATAGGGCACGGAATAGCTGCCGGAGGCGTTGTCGGGGATATCCATGCGCAGGGCCAGTCCGCCCTGGGCCTTGGTGGCCGACAGCGATCCGCCGTTGTCCTGCGGGGTGGCGGTGAGGACGTCGCCGTCGGGATCGGAGTCGTTGGCCAGCACGGGCAGGAGCGCGGAGCGGCCGGGGCGCACACCGAAGTTGTCGTCGACCGCCTTGGGGGCGTGGTTCTCCTCGGTGCGCTCCGGCGGCGTCTGGGAGTCCGAGGTGTTGGCGGAGTCGTCCTTCTGGTCGGCGTTGTCGTCGGTCTGGGCGGTCTTGTCCGTCCAGTCGTCGATGAGGACGAGGTCCTCGTTGGGCAGCCACACCGAGCCCGTCTCCAGGTCGTTGAGCACGATGGCGTCGCGGTTGACCCGGGGAAGATCGGGGCCGAGGACGCGGCGAGCTTGTCATCGTGGAGGGTCTCGGTGCCGCCGCTGAACAAGCCGGAGCAGCTGCGCACGAACTGGCCCGAGCCGGACCAGGCCGCATAGACGCACTTGCCCAGGCGTACCGGCTGGGCGGCAACGCCCTCAGGGGCCGACTTCTCCTTGGACGACGGCGTCCTGGTGACCTTCCCCCCCGTCCAGGGGGACGGAGATGAGCTCGTTGCGGGAGGCCACCAGGACCGAGTCGGCGTCAGGGCCGGGCTGCTGGAGCGCCAGGCCGGAGGTGTCCAGGTTGACGGTCTTGCCCTCGGGCAGGTGGAGGATACCGGTGCTGCGCTCGAGGACCACCGGCTTGTCGCCGACGGCGGTGATGGCCAGATCGGTGCCGGAGGTCAGCTTCAAGGAGGTGTTGGTGGCCTCCTCCCAGCCCTTGTCGTTGGCCTCCAGGGAGACCAGGGACTTGCTGGTGGCCGAGGCTGCGTGGATGGCGCCGTCCTGGCCGACGACGGCCACGACGTCGGGCATGCCGGAGACCACGGGAGCCGCGGCGGTCAGGGAGCCGGCCGACTTGGTCTTCGCGGCGCGGATCGTTCCCTGGACCTTGTCGATGGCGATCACCCGGTCGCCGCCCTGGGCGATTGTCGTGCCCTTGGTGAGCTGGGTGCGTCCCGAGAAGGAGACCTGGGTGGGGTCGACCGAGGAGACCGAGGCGTCCCCGGAGTCGGGGACCAGGATGTCCTCGGCGTTCTGGGTGACGTCGAAGGAGGATGAGGAGGTGCGGATCGTGCCGTCGACCTCACGGGAGGGGTAGTTGAGGCGGGCCACCAGGTGCTTGGAGGTCGAGGTGACCCACACGCCGCCGTCGTTGAGGTGCAGGTCTGCCTGGGCCACGCCCTCGTGGAGCCAGGCTGCCGTTCCCAGGGCGGCGACGCACAGCACGGCGGCCAGGGAGGACAGGCGCTTGCGCAGCCGCTGACGCTGGGCCCGCGACTGGGGGATGCGGAAGGTCGCGGCCAGGCGGGAGGTGGTGGTTCCGGAGGTGAGCCCCGATCCCATGCCCTCCACGGCGTCGTCGGAGGCGGCCTTGGCGGAGTTGCTGGAGGCCATGGCCCGCCGCCGGGGGCGCAGAGCGCTCGCGGCACGGGCGAGGAGACCGGGACGGCCGGTGGAGTCCTGATCGGTCTGAGCGGTGCTGGAGTCGGATCGGTTGCTTCCGCCGTCACCGGCACCGGAGGCGGCTGCGGCGGAGTCGATGCTGCTCGACGAGCTGTCGAGCGCCTCGAAGTCGTTACGTGAAGTGGTCACTGGGCCCCTTGGGGACTGCGAGATGCGACCTCCTGGACGAGGGTTCGTCGCAGCATCGTCGAGGAGGTGGTGGGGGTGTAGGGGAGGTAGACCACCGAGGCGCCGACCTCAGCCATCTCGGCCTCGAGGCGGCGACCCTTGTCCGTGTCCTTCCAGTCGGTGCCCTTGAAGAGCACGTCGAAGGGCGAGCGCTTCCAGGCCAGGCGCTTGTCCTGGTCGTAGTCCGGGACCACGGAGTCCACCATGCGCAGGGCGGCCACCATGGACATGCGCTCGGTCAGGGGCACGATGGGGCCTCGCCCCCTTCATCCGCTCGAGCGACTCGTCGGTGGCCACTCCCGCGATGAGGTGGTCACAGCGCTTGGCCGCCTCGGTGAGGATGTTGAGGTGCCCCACGTGCAGCATGTCGAAGCCGCCGGGGACGTAGCCGGTGATCATCAGTAGGCTCCCTTTCCGCCGATAACCGCGCGCAGCGTTCCGGCGAAGATCTTCGCGTCCAGGGCTCCGCCCCGGTTCTCCACGTAGTGACGGTCCAGGGCCACGGTGGAGGCCCAGGACAGGTCCGAGCGCCCGGAGATCTGCCACAGGCCGGTCAGGCCGGGCTTGACCAGAAGACGACGCAGTGCCTCGGCGTCGTACTTGGCGACCTCGACGGGCAGGGCGGGGCGCGGCCCCACCAGGCTCATGTCCCCGCGCACGACATTGATGAGCTGGGGCAGCTCGTCAATCGACAGACGTCGGATCCAGCGGCCCACGTGGGTGATACGCGGGTCCTGACGGTCCTTGAACATCACCTCGTTGCCGGCGTCGCCGCCGGACTTGACCACCGAGGCGCGGCGGGCGTCGGAGTCGGTGTACATGGAGCGGAACTTCCACATGGTGAAGGGCTTGCCGTTCTGCCCCACGCGGGTCTGGGTGTAGAAGACCGGTCCGGGCGAGTCGATGCGGATCGCGATCGCGGTGGCCGCCAGCAGCGGCGAGATGAGGGCCAGCCCGACGGCGCCGGCGACTCGGTCGAACAGGGCCTTGCCCGCGGCGCGGGTGCGGCGGGTCTTGACGGCGATGAGGCCGGTCCACCCCTGAGTGACGGTCAGGCCCGCATGCGTCCGGGCACGACGTCCTGCAGGCCCGGGGCGACGACGAGGCGCACCTGGGTGCCCTCCAGGCCGCGCATGAGGGTGACCAGGTCCTCCGGAGTGACCGAGCCGACCGTCATGACGGCGTCGATGCGCTCGGCGTGCAGGGTCTGGGCGATGTGCTGGGGACTGCGGACGGGCTCGGCCGAGTGGAAGGCCCGGTCCTGGCCCGAGGACAGGTACCCCACGATGAGGAAGCCGTCCATGGGATGGCGGCGAAGCTGGGTGAGCATGGGCTGGGCGCCCGAGCCCATGACGATGAGGGTGCGGCGCAGCGCGTGCCCCTCGAGGCGGCGACGGCGCAGCCAACCGGACTCGATGGATCGCCCGGTGATGGCCAGAAGGAGCTGGACCGCCAGGGAGACGAGCAAGGTGGTCCGGGCAACCTCGGACAGGTCGGCCAGCAGCAGGGCAACCGGGACGCTCACGGCAGCAGCGGCGACGTAACGGCCCGTGCCCGGCCCGGCCTGCTCGACGGCGTCGATGCCGAGGGCACCCAGGAACCAGGCCGTGAGCACCATCGTGGCGCCCACGGTGGCGGCGGACCAGACCAGTGGCAGGTGGCCGTTCAGGAGAGCGACCCAGATGGGGACGGCGATGGCGAAGAGGTCGGACAGGACGAGCCAGATGACGAGGTCGTGGCGCGTGCGCGCCCAGGGACTGCGCGGAGCGGTGGGGGAGATGGCACCGGCTGCTGCTGTCGAGGGACGCCGGTGCTGCTCGCGCTGGGGCAGTGTCAGGGTCGAACTAGACAAGGTGGACTCCGCAGGGATGATCGAGGGTGGGCAATAACTGGCGAGAACTGTCGAGTAGTGCTGACGGGACGTCGTGAACAGCAGCAGTTTTAGAATGCTACTAACTCTTGCGGGCGTTATTTGTGGGAAGTGGCCAAGATCGCAGGGTTGAAGTGAGGAGTCGAGGTGAGTTTGGGTCGAGTGTATGTTACAGGTGCGCAACGATACAGGGATGCCAATGCACTTATGAGGGACCTTTCAGGGTTCTTCCAGCAGGGGGTATTTGGCCTGCTCAGGCCAGGTTTGCTGGGGTTGTGCCAAGGGGGGTGAGTGGGGGTCGGTCAATGTCACAAGTCTATAAACAAAAGATAGCAGGTCGTAGAGGATGATGTGTCTAGTCTCGTGTCTGACTTCAGGTGTCCTCCCGATGCCAGATTGTTACCTTCCTACAACATCAGGAGTGCGATGTGACCCAGTCGAGTTCCTCGACACCTGCGGTGCCCTCGATGACGGCCTCGACGGTGGGTGACGATCCACTGGGCTCTGCTGGTTGTCGACAACCTGCAGGGGCGGCAGAAGCTCTCGGCCCTTCAGGGGGTGAGGCGGATGCTGGGACGACGCCGCCCCCGGCTTCCCGACGCTCGTTGCTGCGGCGGCTCGGGGGAGCTGCGCGCCGTGGGTCGTCATCGGGTGCCAGTTGGTCCTCTGTGGGAACCACAGCCGTGGCCAAGGTTGTGGTCATGGGAGTCTCGGGTGTGTTCGGCCTGGTCAACACCAGTCTCATCATCCGGCACTTCGGAGCCGATGCCTTCGCCCAGTACGGTCTGCTGGCCACCTTCCCCACGCTCATGCCCTTCACCGACCTGGGGATCGGTGCGGTCATCCTCAATACGGTGGCCAGCTCAACCGACCCGGCTCACGACTCGGTCGTGCGTCGCACGATCACCACTGCCGTCCGGGTGCTGCTCGGCTCCGCCCTGGTCATCAGTACCGTCGGCATCGTCATCCTGCTGCTGGGGGCCTGGCCCTGGCTCCTGGGGGGCAAGCTCATGGAGGGCGGTGGGCTCACGGCCACCGTCTGCCTCGTCATCTACGCCGCAGCCCTCCCCTTGTCCGTGGGGCAGCGCGTCATCATCGGCCTGGGGCGCTCGGCCACGCAGGTCATCAGCCAGGGCGTCGTCTCCCCGGCCATGTCCTGCTTCCTCCTGCTGGCCATCGTCACCGGCCTGGGGCGCGGTAATGCCGTGTCCATCTACTCCTACATCGCCAACGCGCTGGTCTCGGTCATCTGCATCGTCGTCGCCTGGCGCGCCACCCGGCCCCTGTTCGCGGGGGCTCTCCAGGACGTGCCCCGTCTGCGCAGTGTACGAGGCGTTCGCATCGTCAACACCGCGGGCCCCCAGCTCCTCCAGTCCCTGGCCATCCCGATCGCCTTCCAGACCGACCGGCTCCTTCTGTCCCACCTGGGTCAGTCACAGGCTCTGGCCGAGTACAACCTGGCCAACAACCTGTTCAACATGCTGACCCAGACCGTCATGGCGGCCGGGGTGGCGATGTGGCCGATGTTCGCCCGCGCCCGCGCCGACAGGCGCATCGAGAACCCCTTCAAGCCGGCGATGATCTTCAGTGGGGGCGGATTCCTCCTGGCACTGGCTCTGGTGGCCGTCACCCCCTGGGCCGCTCGGGTCATGTCTCACGGCAAGATCGTCCTGCCGGCTGCTCTTGTGTGGGCCTTCGCCGCCTACGTCGCCGTCGAGGCCGGCAAGCAGCCTCTGGGCATGTACATGACCGATCCACGCGGGCTGCAGTTCCAGGTGGTGCCGGTCCTCATCCTGGTGCCGATGAACCTCGCCATCTCCTGGGTCCTCATTGGGCCCTTCGATGCTGCCGGCCCTATCCTGGGCTCGGTGATCTCGGTGATCCTGTGCCAGATCGTCCCGTACTCCTGGTGGGTCCGCCGCGACGTGGCCAGGCGTCGTCGCGAGCTGGCGGAGTCTCAGGCGCAGGAGGTGGGGCGGTGAGTGCCGCCCCACCGTCCGACGGCTCCGAGCCTGTCGGTGCCACCCGCGTGCCTGTGCGGTTCCGTCCTGCTCGCCTGCTCCCCGACCTTCCCTGACTCCCCTCCGCTCCATCCAACATCCCGGCCCGGCTCCCCGGGCCTCATCCAAGGAGATGCCTCATGAGCGCCCCTTCCGGTTCCCTACGATCGCCGAGAACATCCGGGCCCTGTCCCGTGCCCAGAAGTCCAAGGCCGGCGCCCCCCTCTACTCCCGCATCATCAATCGGCCAGCAGGGCGGGTCCTGGCGGCCGTCGCCCATCGTCTGGGCGCGACCCCGGACCAGGTGACGGTGCTCTCCGCACTGTGCACCTACAGTGGCATCGCCCTCATCGCCCTGTGGCGTCCCACAGTCGCTTCGGCCGTGGCGACCGCGCTGCTACTCATGTTCGGTTATGCCCTCGACGCCGCTGACGGGCAGCTGGCAAGATTACGCAATGGTGGTTCTAAGGCCGGTGAATGGCTCGACCATGTTGCTGACGTTATTAAGCTCTCGACAATTCATGGAGCCATCGCGATCTCCTTGTTTCGTTTTGCGGACCTGACGCCGCCGGTACTGCTTATTCCGCTCGCTTTCGGAGCGATTCAGAATATCCACTTCTTCAGTTATATTCTGACTTATCAGCTGCGTTATCACGGCGGTACGCCACTGGCCAAGGACGAGTCCCGTCCGGGCGTCATCAAGTCCGTCCTGTCGGCTCCCACGGACTACGGGCTCATGTGCTTCGTGCTCATGACCCGCTTCGCCCCCACGGTCTTCCTGTGGATCTACGGCGTCATGCTCCTGGGGTACGTGGGCTACGTGGTTCTGGCCCTGCCCAAGTGGTACCGGGACCTGCGGCGCGACGCCCAGTAGATCGCGGCGCTCCGCCACCCCGTTGACAATCGACGCTTAAGGAATCTTATGTCTCTGCTTACCGGCCGCAAGGCGCTACTGGTCTATACGGGACGCAAGGATGGGCTGGGCAACCGTGTGCGTGCGCTGCTGTCCGCCCAGGAGCTCGCCCGGGTCGAGGACCGCGACCTCTACTACGTGTGGAGCACCGACCAGTACTTCGGCCCCCGAATGGATGAGCTCTGGCACTTCGATGAGGGCACCGCGGTGTCGAGACTGACCTCCCGGGCGCTCATGCCCCTGGCACGACTGCGACAGCCCAAGGGCGTTCAGATCACGCCCGCGCTGCGCCGCGCCCACCTGTGGCAGATCCACTCCCACGGTCTGCCCATCACCTGGGAGGACCCCTCCTGGAAGGGTGGAGCCGAGGAAGGGGCCGCGCGCACCGGACCGCGCCCCTGGACCGAGCGCCTGCGCGAGCTCACCCCCGTCGATGAGATCGCCGACCAGGTCCGCTCCCTCTACGACGCCCACCTGCGTGGACGCCCCTACGTCGGCATCCAGGTTCGCACCCACGCGGTTTCGCACGCCAAGACCATCGAGTCCTCACCGGTGGAGTGGTTCGCAACCGGATGCGTCAGATCCGTGCCGACCACCCCGACGTCCCCTTCTTCCTGTCCTGCGACACCCGCGAGGCCCAGGAGCAGCTGGCCGGTGAGTTCGACGGCTGTGTCTTCCTCACCGACAAGGGCGGCTACAACACCATCAAGGGTGTGCGCTCGGGCTTGGTCGACCTCTACCTGCTGGCCAGCTCCCAGCACCTCATCGGGGCCTCCTTCTCCAGCTTCGTGGAGATGGCCGTCTTCCTGTGCGGCGGCGTCGTCCCCTTCGAGCGGCCCGATCAGCCCCTCGAGGGTGAGCTCAGCCTGTCCCTGGGGCTGGCCGACGACCCCCTGCGCCCCGCCCGGCGCTGATGCCTTGCGTCGTCGGCGCCGAGTCGGGCATCTTTCGCGTAGTCCCGCAGCTGTTCAGCAGGGCTACGCGAGAACTGCAGGCCTGGGCGGATCAGCGCCCCAGGAGCTCGCCGACGATCCGGGCCATGGTGGCTCGGTAGCCGACCACGGAGAACCTCTCGGCCGCCTCGCGCTCGCCCTGCTCGGCCAGCCGGGTCGCCAGGTCCGGGTCCGTCGCCAGACTCCCCAGTGCCTCGGCCAGAGCCTCGGCGTCGTCGGCGGGCACGAGCAGTCCGGTGACCTCATCGGTGACGACCTCCGCCAGGCCCTGGACCCGGGAGGCCACGAGCGGTCTGGCCGCGTGCATCGCCTCGACCGCCGTGTTGCCGAAGGGCTCGGCCCGTGAGGGCACGACGACGGCGTCGGCGGCCTCCAGCACCGGCCAGGTGGGGCGCACGTAGCCCAGCAGCTCCACGTGCCCGTCCAGGTCCGGCTGGGCAGCACGCTCGCGCAGCTCCTCCTCGTACCACTCGTACCCGGGGAAGACCGATCCGCACACGCTCAAGGAGGCATCCACCCCCGAGCGGCGCAGCAGCCCGACGGCGTCCAGGGCCACGTCCACACCCTTCCGAGGGGACAGGCGTCCCACCATGGCGATCTGGAACGGATCGCCGGGGCGGCGTCGACGTAAGACCTCCAAGGGGATGGTCCGGACCCGCGACCCCGTTATGGACGACCTCCGTGCGGGAGGCCAGGTGCGGCTGGACCTCCAGGAGCGCGTCCCGGGCGGCCCCGGAGTTCGCCACGATCCGGGAGGCCGCCAGCAACGGTGCGTTGAGTCCGGCGCGGATGATCCGGCGCTGAGTGTCCTCGGCCTCGTGAACATGCGCCAGCACGGGAACGCCGGCCGCGCTCGCGGCTACCGGCCACCACGGGATCGTCACCGTGTTGGTGAGGACCACCTCGGCCCGGCTGGCGCGGATGACGGCGCGCAGCCGGGCGATCTCCGGAGCGGCCTGAACGGACAGCTTCGCCAGTCCCCGGGGGCTCAGCAAGGCCTTGCGCAGCACCGTGAAAGGCATGACGGCCACGCGGGCGCCGGCCTCGCGCAGCACCTCGACCAGGGGACCGTCCAGGGGCAGGGCCACGAGGACCTCGTGACCGGTCTCGATGAGTCCGTGGATGGTCTCGACCAGCTGCCAGTCCGAGCCGTAGAGATCGGGGGAGGGGTGCGCCACGAGGACCCGAGCGGCGCTGGTGCGCTCACCGCCCGCCTCGCCCCGGCTCACAGGCTCACCTTCCCGGTACGACGCCCGCTGGGGCGGTGGCGAGTCGGTCCCTCGAGTGCGAGGCGCCGGGCCAGGGCCTCGTAGCCGGAGGCCACCTCGTCCCAGTCGTAGAGGGCCGCCCGCTCTCGGGACTCCTCGCCACGTGCGGTCTGGGCCTCGACGTCGGACTCGGCGGAGGTGACCAGGGCGGCCACGTCGTCGGGACAGGCCCAGTAGCGACCGGCCTCCCCCAGAACCTCGCGGTTGAAGGAGACGTCGAAGGCGTCCACCGCGGCCCCAGCGCCGATGGCGCGTAGGAGGGAGGGGTTCGTGCCGCCCACGGAGTGGCCGTGGTAGTAGACCAGGGCGCCGGCGTAGAGAGCATCGAGCAGCTCCTGGTCCCACAGGCCTCCGAGCAGCCGGACGCGGTCGTCGGCCAGCGACTGGATCCGGGCGGTGTACTCGTCGGCGTAGGGTGCTGAGCCGACGACGACCAGCGGCAGCGTGGCCCCGGAGCGTACGTATCCCTCAACGATGACGTCGACGTGGTTCTCCATCTCGAAGCGGGCCACGACCAGATGGAAGCCCTTGGGAACCAGGTCCAGCTCGGCCAGGCGCGAGGTGTCCGCCGTGATCCGGGGCGCGCCGTAGGAGATGAGGTCGGTGGGGGCGTTGAACTCGTCGGTGTAGTAGTCGGCGATGCCCTGGGCGTCGGCGATGAGCGCGTCGGAGTAGCGCACGGCCAGGGCCTCGGCCGCGCGGTAGTAGCGCTTGCCGGTGGGACCCCACTTGCCGCGGCGCCACTCCAGCCCGTCGACGTGGGTGGCCACCGGGACGCGGGCGGCGCGCAGTGCGGGCAGGAAGGGGGAGTTGGCGGCGTTGAAGACGAAGGCGGCGTCCGGGTGGGTACGGCGCAGCAGGTGGACTACCGACAGTGCCGTGTGAGACAGGGTCTCCAGACTGCGGTTCTTGACCGAGGGCAGCTCGACGAGACGCATCCCCAGGTAGGTGCTGGGAAGCGGGGTCTGCGGCTCAGGGTTGCGGCAGTAGACCAGGACCTGGTGGCCGCGGTCGGCCAGGCGGCGGCCGACCTCCTCGATGGCGGTCTCGAAACCTCCGTAGCGGGCGGGGACGCCACGCGTCCCGATCATGGCGATGCGGAGCCGGTTCGGGTTCACGGCAGTCAACGGAGTCCTTTCGAAAGGCGGCGGAGCCGGTCAGGGATGGGAACCGGTGACCCTGGTTGGATCTGACCGCCGACGGCGGCCCGGGTGGAGGATCACCGAGGAGGATGACGCCGGGGTGGTGACAACGCGGACAATACGGGCAACGAGGATGACGAGCAGACTCGGCTCCTGCCCGCGAGCTCGTGCGTACCCGCTGGGTGGTTGCGCCGCGTAGACGTAGACCCCGGGACACCTGGTCAGGAGTCTAGAGGCAGACACGATCCGACACCTGCGGAATGCGTGCGGTTCCGTTGCAATTTCTCAGGCGAGGATGCCCAGTGGGGCCGTACTGGCGCACCATCGGTGCGCTATCGCGGAGCCGTCGGGGTGCGGGAGCAGGACCCGACTGGCGCCGGTGCAGGTGGTCTACTCCACCTGGGCGCGGGCTGGGCATTCCGGTCAAGAATCAGGTGTGGAACCCAGCGCAGGTTAATGAGAGGCTATCTGTGAGAAAAGTGGGCAGAGGGTACGCTCTGGCAACGTTAGTGATTGATTCCACAACAAGAGGTGGAACAAAGTCTGCTTGAACCGTTATCAAGACGTTACCTCTGTAATAGCCTCGTGACCGGCGCCGGTCTTACCACCAGCCCTTCGGGCTGCGAGTGGGGCTGCCCCGTCATATTGCGCCACTTACCCAGGTTCCCTCACGTCTTAAGAACGGAGCACTCGTGCATCCTTCCCGTGCTGTCTCCAGTGTGGGGGCGGTCCTGACCGCCCTCCCCCTCGCTCTTGGTGCGCTCGTCGCCCCTACTTTTGCCGCGCCCCCGGCTGCCGCTGCCCAGGGGCAGGTCACTCTCGCCTCCCCGCAGGTTCTGCCCACTCCTCAGATCGACGGCATCGTCTGGGATCAGGCGGTCGTGGGGAACACGGTCTACGTCGTCGGAGAGTTCAAGAACGCCCGTCCGTTCGGCGCTGCCGACGGCGAGAACGAGTCCCCTCGTTACAACGCCATGGCCTTCGATATCACCACGGGTGCGCTGCTGGACTGGGCGCCCAAGGTCAACGGCAAGATCAGCGCGGTCGAGGCCTCTGCCGACGGATCCACCATCTACCTCGGTGGCAACTTCACCTCCGTCAATGATGAGACCGCCTACCGAGTCGCTGCGGTCGACGCTGCAGGCAAGCGCAAGCCGCTGGCTGCCTCGGCCAACGGGGCGGTCATGGACCTGGAGCTCTCGCCTGACGGATCCACTCTGTACATGTCGGGCTCCTTCACCCAGATCAACTCCTCGGCGCGTCAGCGCGCAGGCGCCGTGGATCTCAAGACCCAGAAGGTCAACAGCTTCGCGCCCGCAGTCGACGACTTCATGGTGCGGTCCATCACGGTGGCAGCTGACAACTCCGCAGTGGCGATCGGTGGCTCCTTCACCACGGTGGGGGATCCTCCGACGGCTACGGCGTGGCCATCCTGGAGAAGGACGGGTCCCTGCGGCACACCAATGTCGCCAGCGTGGTCCACAACGGCGGGAAGGACTCAGGCATCATGAGCCTGAAGTCGGACTCCAAGGGCCTCTACGGCGTCGGCTACTCCCAGGAGGGCACCTTCGAGGGGATGTTCCGCGCCAGCTGGACCACGGGGGACATCGACCTCATGGCCGACTGCCACGGTGACAGCTACGACGTACTGCCCACCAATGACGTTATCTACACCGCCAGTCACGCCCACGACTGCAGCAACATCGGAGGCTTCTCCGACCGTTCGGACGAGGGCGTCTACCACCACGCCGTCGGCTTCTCCAGCACGGCCACCGGTACCGTGAGGTCCAACACGGCGCGGGGCTACAGCGACTACGCCGGGCAGCCCGCCCCCACTCAGTACGACGGTTTCCTGCCCGGTTTTGAGAACGGTAGCTACAGCGGGCTGAGTCAGGCCGTGTGGACCGTCGAGGGCAACAGCCAGTACCTCGTGTACGCCGGTGAGTTCGTGGCCGTCAACGGAACCGCCCAGCAGGGGATCGTCCGCTTCTCCATGAGCGGGGGCAACGCCGGTGCTCAGCCGGGCAACAACGGTGACAACAACGGCAACGACAACGGCGACAACAACGACGGCAAGGACAAGAAGAACAGGGACAAGAAGGATAAGAAGAACAAGAAGAACCAGGACGGCTGGGACAACCAGGACGACTGGGACAACCAGGACGGTTGGGACCAGAACGCCGGCGACAACAACCAGGGTGGCGGTTGGTGGTGGTGGTGACCATGAATCCCGCCGAGTCCGCCCGTCATCTCCGACGTCCGGCTGAGTCCTCCGGTTCTCAGATCGGTAGCGATGTGCTCCCGAACTCAGTGGCCGCCGATGGCGTCGCTGCGCGTCGTGGAGGTCGTACGCTTCGGCATGTGTCACGAACTCGATTGCTGATCCTGCCCGCCGTCCTGGTACTGGGGCTGGGGCTGGCCGCCTGCGGAGGCGGGAAGTCCCACAGTGCCGCCAGCTCATCCGCTTCGTCCGCGTCTGCCAGTGGGTCGGCTGCGGCTTCGGCACCTGCCGCGGCCTCGAACGCCACCACTCCGACGGTCCAGACCGCGAAGCCGTCGCCGGCTCCTCCGTCGCCGTCGAACGAGGTCGCCACCCCGGACGCCTCCTCGATCGACCCCAAGGCCGTTGAGACTGGCGACCTGTCCAAGGACGAGTACCCTGAGGTGTCTCTGGACAAGTCGGTCCGCGTTGACGGGGACGTCGTCATCTCCCTGGGGAAGCTCCAGGCTCAGGACTTCGCCTCGGGACCCGCTGAAGTGGGAGGTCCCGGTGTCTTGGTGCCGGTGACGGTGACGAACAACTCCGGTCAGGACCTGGCACTGGCCAGCGTGCTGTCCACCACGGTCAACTACGGCGAGGGTGGCGGTACGCCCGCCAGTGAGATCGTCTCGGCCTCGGACGCAGTGCCCGCCTCGCTCGCCGCCGGTCAGACGGTGACCGTCAATCGCGCCTTCGTCATCCCGGCTGAGGATCGCGCGAGCGTCAAGGTGGTTGTTGATCTGGGGGCGGACCACGGTGCTGCCACATTCCGGGGGTCCGCCGGCTGACGCAGGTCGTCGTTCTCGCAGGGATCTGTCCTCCTACGGCTCTTCCCCTCCAGGCGCCGTCCGCAGCTCGTCGAAGCGAGCTCGGACGGCGCCTGTGTGTCTGCGCTGAGCGGTGAGGCAAGGGCTGTCGTGTTGCCGTGCTGTGACATTGCCTGACCTCTCTCTGAGATCAACCTGAATAATGTCGATGCAAAGTCTGGTTTTGATGATTAAGACTTATGGGTGTAGCGAAACCATTGCCATAGTGGGGATTTGGTGCGATCTGACCGAAAGGTTGACGTCGTCCGAAAATGTTCTGGGCTGTGGTATGCGCCAAGTGCTCGGCAGGGGAGTTGTTGTCGGTGTACTATAAGCCGACCCGTCGACCCTGGTCGGGTACGGATTACCAGCCGCTCGTGAGGTTGTGTGTCCGTGATCTGCGTATGTTCTGAATGGAATACCTGTGAAGCTCCCCCGCCGACTTCTGAGCGGCCTCTTGGCTGCGGCTCTTATCCCCCTTGGCGCCGTCACTCTTGCCCCGGCAGCACCCGCCGCCGCGGACCCGGCCCCCGCCGGCGCTGCCGGCGCTCCTAGCACCGTCTCCGCCGACGCCCTGCCCACCGCCCAGATCAACGGCATCGTCTGGGATCAGGTCGTGGTGGGCGACGTCGTCTACGCCGTCGGAAAGTTCTCCGCGGTCCGGCCCGCGGGCTCGCCGGCCGGCCAGAACGAGTCGCCGCGCGGCAACGCGATGGCCTACAACATCAACACTGGAGAGATCCTCGACTGGGCTCCCACCACCAACGCCACCATCAACACGATCGCCGCCTCCGCCGACGGCCAGACCCTCTACCTGGGCGGGGAGTTCACGACGCTGAACAACCAGACTGCGTGGCGCGTCGGTGCGGTCAGGGCCGCCGACGGTCAGCGGGTGCCCCTGGGGGCCTCCGCCAACAACAGCGTCAAGGCCCTCAGCGTCTCCGCCAATGGCCAGACGCTCTACATCGGCGGTGCCTTCACTCAGATCAACTCCTCGGCCCGCCAGCGCGTCGCCGCGATCAACCTGAGCACCCAGAAGGTGACAGGCTTCGCTCCGAAGATCGACAACTACTACGTGCGCAGCATCGTTGAGGCCACTGACGGCTCGGCCGTGGCCATCGGCGGGGCCTTCGAGTCCGTCGGGGGCAGCGACAAGCCCGGTCACGGGATCGCCATCTTCGAGACCGACGGCACCCTGCGCAAGAACAATGTCTCCAGCGTGGTCCGTGGTGCCGGCGCCGAGGCCTCTGTCATGAGCGTGAAGGCCGACGAGCAGGGCCTGTACGCCGCGAGCTACTCCCGGCTGGGCACCTTCGAAGGCGTCATGCGCCTGAACTGGACCACCGGGAACATCGACTACATGGCCGACTGCCACGGCGACTCCTACGACGTCCTGCCCGCCGGCGACGTCGTCTACGCCGCCAGCCACTCCCACGACTGCTCCAACATCGGCGGCTTCCCCGACGTCGCGTATCACTACCACAACGCGGTGGCCTACACGAACGCCGCCACCGGAACGGTGGAGGAGAACCACGTCTGGGGTTACAAGAACTACGCCGGCCAGAACGCCACCACGAACCTCAACTTCTACCCCGACTTCACGCCGGGCAAGATCTCCGGCGCCGTCCAGGCGACCTGGACCGTCGAGGGCAATGACAAGTACGTCGTCTACGGAGGTGAGTTCCTGGCCGTCAACGGCACTGCCCAGCAGGGTCTGGTGCGCTTCGCCCGCCGCGACATCGCCCCCAACAAGCAGGGCCCCATGGACAAGGGCGGTGCCTTCAAGGTCTCCGGCTCCTCGCCGCGCGCCGGCGTCGTGTCCCTGTCCTTCAAGGCCAACTGGGACCGTGATGACAAGACCCTGACCTACAACGTCTTCCGTGACTCCATGAACGGCCAGCCGGTCTCCAGCCAGTCGGTGACCGCCGGTTTCTGGGAGCGCCCCGACCTCAGCGCCACTGACGTCGTCGACCCCGGAAGCACTCACCGCTACCGGGTTCAGGTCACCGACCAGTGGGGCGCCTCCACGACCTCCGACTGGGTGACTGTCAAGGCCGGTGAGGGACAGGGCCTGAGTAAGTACGGAGCCCGCGTCCTGGCCGACGGCGCCGCCCACTACTGGTCCTTCGATGAGACCAGCGGCGACAAGGCCGAGGACTTCGTGGCCGAGCGCAACATGACGATCCGCGGCAAGGCCTACAAGCGCGGGGGCGGGTCCGTCCTGGGCTCCGGAGCCTCGTTGACCATGACCTCGGACGCCAATAACAAGTCGCACGCCGCGACGCGCGTTGCCTCCCAGGCGCCCACGGCCTTCTCGATGGAGGCATGGGTGCGCACCAGCTCGACCTCGGGCGGGGCGATCATGAGCTACGGCTCCTCCGCGACCAACCAGTCGTGGAATCGTGACCGCATGGTGTACATGCGTGACGACGGCACGCTCAGCTTCATGCTCTACCCGGGCAAGCTCGCCACCATCACCACGCCCAAGAGCTACAACGACGGCCAGTGGCACCACATCGTGGCCTCGCTGAGCCCAACCTCCGGCGCGATGCTCTATGTGGACGGTAACCTCGCCGCCTTCGACGGCTCCATGACCAAGGGGCAGAGCTACTCCGGTTACTGGCGTATCGGTGGGGATGCCCTGAGCGGTGTCAACGGGCAGCCCTCCAACACCAACATCCAGGCCGACATTGATGAGGCCGCTGTCTACAGCACACCGCTGTCCGCCCGACAGATCGCCGAGCACTACACCGCCGCCACCGGCAAGCAGTCGAGCCGGACAAGGGCGACGGCAAGGGTAAGGACAATGGCAAGGACAACGCCGGCAAGGGTAAGGACAAGGACAAGCAGCCCGAGGGCAAGGCTCTGCTGGAGGACCCCTTCGAGCGCAGCGTGAACGGTGGCTGGGGCAAGGCCGCCACCGGCGGTTCCTGGAAGACCACCTGGAACGCAGCGGCCTTCTCCGTCGACGGCACCAGTGGCCGGATCGCCATGGCCGGTCCGCGCTCCTCGGCGTCGATCATTTCCGACGAGATCAAGTCGACCTCCACCGACGCCGTCGTGGACTTCTCCCTGGACGCGGTGCCCTCCGGCAACGGTGCGTTCATCTCCTACGCCGCTCGCTCGACCAAGGCCGGCCAGTACCAGGCCACGGTTCGGGTCGGCAGCGCCGGCAACCCCGTTATCACGGTCTCGCGCGTGGTCAAGGGCCGGGAGACCTCGCTGGGCAGCTACGTGCTGCCGCAGGGTTACACGGCTGGCCAGCCACTCCACCTGCGCATGGTGGTTGACGGTGCGGAGTCGACCAACATCCAGGCCAAGCTCTGGGCCGGCAACACCGAGCCCGCCGAGTGGGGTGTTGAGGTCGTCGACAACGACAAGACCCTCAATGAGGCCGGCAACGTGGGCCTGACCACCTACATGTCCGGCTCGGCCGGGCCGGAGACCGTCACCCTGTCGGTCGACAAGGTCACCATCAAGCAGCACTGACACCTGCTGGCAACGGGCCGGGCCGGGAAGAAGCTGTTCTTCCCTGGCCCGGCCCGTCGTGGTATGCACAGGGAACAGCTGCCCGCGGACCAGGGGCGCCGTGGCGTCGATGTGATCCGCCTTCACCACAGGCATGGATCCGGCTGGACGCCCGCCGCTCAGCACTCGGCCACTCTCCGATATGTCACACGGCGGCAACACGGTCCGTCTCTAGGATCTCCCTGTAGCGAGAATCCACTAGGAGGAACCATGATCAGGGTAGCGATCAACGGATACGGCAATCTCGGCCGTGGCGCCGAGCAGGCCATCACCAAGAACAAGGACATGGAGCTCGTCGTCGTCTTCACCCGGCGCGACCCGGCCTCGGTCACCACCCAGGGGGCCCCCGTCGCCCACGTGGATGACATGGCCGCCTGGGCCGACAAGGTCGATGTCTGCCTGAACTGCGGGGGCTCCGCCACCGATCTGATCGAGCAGACCCCGGCGACGGCAGCCCTGTTCAACACGGTCGACTCCTTCGACACCCACGCCCGCATCCCTGAGCACTTCGCCGCCGTCGACGCGGCCGCCAAGGCCGCCGGGAAGGTCGCCCTGATCTCTGCCGGCTGGGACCCGGGCCTGTTCTCCATGCTGCGGGTCCTGGGGGAGGCCGTCCTGCCCGACGGCGCCACCACCACGTTCTGGGGGCCCGGCGTCTCCCAGGGGCACTCCGACGCCCTGCGCCGCATCGACGGCGTCGTGGACGCCAAGCAGTACACCCGCCCGGTGGAGGCGACCGTCGCCGCGGTCAAGGCCGGAGACGACGTCGAGCTGACCACTCGCTCCATGCACACGCGCGACTGCTACGTGGTGGCCGAGGAGGGCGCTGACCTGGCCCGCATCGAGCGGGAGATCGTGGAGATGCCCAACTACTTCGCCGACTACGACACCACCGTCACCTTCATCACCGCCGAGGAGCTGGCCGCCGAGCATGCGGGTATCCCGCACGGCGGTTCCGTCATCCGTCGCGGGCACACCTCCGACGGCGTGGCCGAGACCGTGAGCTTCGAGCTGCAGCTCGGCTCCAACCCGGAGTTCACCGGCTCGGTTCTGGCCGCCACGGCGCGCGCGGTGGCGAGGTTGGCCGCTCGCGGCGAGTCCGGTGCGCGCACCGTCTTCGACGTGACGCTCGCCGACCTGTCCGCCACGACTCCCGAGGACCTGCGCGCCCACTACCTGTGAGGCGGACAGCCTGATGCGTCCCGCCGCCGATTCGACGTCGGCGGCGGGACGAAGAATGCGTTGTCTCGTGGCTTCCGAGAGCTTCGGTGTCATGACATCTCAAGAAGCCGGCAGGGCGGGTATCTCGAGCGCGATTGTCGTTGTTCGTTCTGTCGGCAGCGGGCTTGGTCGTTTGGGTGGTGCCTGGCGTGTACTGCACGAGGACCGGGGGCTACTGGGCAAGGTCTGGGTGTACTCCATGAGGCGCGGGGACTCGGGCAGTACTCACAATCCCTGGCCAGTACATCCCTACCCCTGCGGAGTGGGCCGACCTGAAAGGGCTCGGGTCGGAGCCGGTGTTGAGTCAGTGCCACTGGGACCTTGCGCAGGGGCGGATGAGGCCGGGGGTGTCAGGATCTGCCGTGAAGATCCTGGCCCCGGTTACGCGAGCGGCCCGGTGTCCACACAGCGGACATCAGTGAGCCCGCCGTCGATGAGTCCGGCAGAGATCCTCGGAGTTCTGCGGTTCTGGCTCGGCCTGTGGGAGCCTGCGCGGTGTTGATGTCCGCTTCATGGACACCCGCACCTGCCAGGCCCTTTTTCATCGGCTCGTCCTCGCCTCCAGGACGACCAGCCCTACCTCGAATTCCCGCCGAAGCGAGTGTCTCGGGTGACATGACACTCACGTGCTTCGGAAGCGAGGCGGACAGGACACGACGGGATACGGAAGCGCAGGCTGAATCAGCCGCGGATGAGGGGCTCATCGACGTCCGGCAGCTCGCCGCGGCGAGCTGCCCGGAGCAGTCTCAGTCCCGTCGCGGGTGGCCTGAGCGGCGGTGATGAGCGGGCGCCGGGTGCGCAGGAGCTGGCGCCTGCCGCCGCGCAGGACGATCTCACGAGCGGCCCGACCGGCGGTGGCCACCCAACGGCGCTGCGTGGCCCGGTCCAGGTGCAGGCCCGCGTACAGCAGCCGGTTGCGCACGTTGTAGTAGTAGTAGATGTCCGACTTGGAACGGTCCCCCTGCTCGGAGTCCTGCGAATCATGGGAACCCTGAGCCTCGGAGTGGGTGCCGCCCTCGTCGTGGACGGCGACGGCGCCGCGCGCCAGGTCCAGGCTGCCGCCGGCCGCCAGCACCCGGGCCGAGAAGTCCACGTCCTCCCAGTACAGGAAGTAGCGCGCGTCGAAGCCCCCGGCTGCCTCGAACAGATCCGTCGACAGGGCCAGGCAGGCCCCTGAGAGCCACGGCTGGGTACCGCCCGGGGGGATCGGGCGCGGCGAGCGGCGCGAGCGCATCGATCCATCTGCCAGGCACACGACGATTCCGTCGGAGACGATACGGCCGGTGGAGTCCTTGAGCACCGGCGCCACCAGGGCCGAGCGGTCCGCGTAGGCCCTGGCCGCCAGTCGGATGAGGTCGGCCCGGGCGATGACGGCGTCGGGATTGAGCAGGACGAGCAGGTCGGCACCGAGCTCGCGGGCCCGTGCCGCCCCCAGGTTCATGCCGCCGCCGAAGCCCGTGTTCGTCTGCGGCAGCACCGCCTCCCAGCCGCGTGAGGAGGCCAGCGCCACCAGCTCCTCGCGGGCGGCGGGGGTGGAGTAGTTGTCCACGACGACGATGCGGGCCTCGGGGGAGTCCTCGGCCACGCGCGCCAGGGTGCGCTCCAGCAGCGCCGCCGAGTCATAGCTGACGACGACGACCGCCGTGCGGGAGAGCAGCTCGTGGCCGGAGAGCCCGCCGACGTTCTCGGGCGCGGCCGACTCCGCGGTCTCGGCGGCGTCGGTGCTCAGGGTGGGCTCAGGAGTGGCGGTCATGGGGACAGGAGCCTTCCAGTGACAGGACGGGTCGAGAACCGACAGGGCGATTCGCGACGTCGGGCGGGGAACGGACCGTGGGGGCGTACCCGGCTCGTGATAGTACCGTTAGACCCTGATGTCACGCCGTGAGCCGCCGGTAGGCGGGAGGAAGGACGGGCTGGACGTGCACCTGACCATCGCGATGCTCACCTACCGCCGCAACGAGTACCTGGCGCAGGTCATCCCCCAGCTGCTGGAGCAGGCCGACGACGTCTCCGGGCCGGATGCGACGGCGGGTGTGCTCATCGTGGACAACGACCCCCAGGCCGGGGCGCGAGCCGTCGTCGAGGCCGCCCGGGCGGCGCTGGGGAGCGATCCGGCGGAATCGCCGGAACCGCTCGGGGAGGATGATTCGGCAGTCTCTGCGCTGACGTCGCGGCTGGTCTACGTCCACGAGCCCGAGCCGGGGATCGTGGCCGGACGCAACCGAGCCCTGAGCGAGGCCCGCGGCTCCGACGCCCTCGTCTTCATCGACGACGACGAGATCCCCTCACCGGGGTGGCTGGCCTCCCTGGTGAGCACCTGGCGATCCCAGGAATGCGCCGCGGTCACCGGCCCCACGCCGCCCACCTTCGAGGACACCCCCTCGCCGTGGGTCACCGCCTCGGGAGCCTTCGACTCCTGGGAGGCCGCCGACGGCGCCCAGGTTCGCAGCGCCGACACCGGCAACCTGCTCCTGGACCTGGGCGTCGTCGAGCGCCTGGGACTGCGCTTCGACCCGCGCTACGGGCTCACCGGCGGCGAGGACTCCCTCTTCACCCGCCAGCTCACCCGGGCCGGTGGTGTCATCCGCTTCGCGGCCGGGGCGGTCGTCACCAAGCGCGTGCCCGCCGCCCGAGCCAGGCGTACCTGGGTGCTGGAGCGCTCCCTGCGCTCGGGCTCGTCCTGGGCCCGGGTGCGTATCGACACGGCCGGACCCGCCGACGCACGTCGGGGGGACTGGCGCGTCTGAGGCTGCGTCTGGGCTACGGGATCAAGGGGCTGGCCAAGGCCGGTGTCGACGGGGCGCGCGCCGGCGTGGCCCGCATCCGCGGTGACGTGCCCGCACAGGCCCGCTACGAGGTCTCCTCGCGCGGGGGGCTGGGCATGGTCGTGGGCGCGCTGGGCGGGCACGTGCGCGAGTACGGTCGCCCCCGCAGTCGGCGGAATGCGATGCGCACGGGAAGGAAGGGCGCATGAGCCGGCTGACGATCGCCATCCCCACCTTCCGGCGTCCCGATGACCTGAAGCGGGCCATCGGAGGGGTCCTGAAACAGGTCGCGGAGCAGGCTGCGCGCGAGCCCAGTGGCGGGACCGTCTCCGACGCCGAGGTCCTCGTCATCGACAACGACGCGCAGTGCTCTGGGCGTAAGGCCGCTCTTGCCGCGGCGGCGGATGCCGGGGTGGCGGTGCGTGCCTCGGCGGATGAGCCGACGGCGGGGGATATGAGCGTGCGCTACGTCGTCGAGGAGCGGCCCGGTGTGGCGGCGGTGCGCAACCGCGCACTGGATGAGACCACTGAGCGCGACCTGCTCATCTTCATCGACGACGACGAGGAGCCCGAGCCCGGCTGGCTCGCCGCCCTCGTGGGGCTCCAGGCCTCGACCGGCTGCCAGGCGGTGGCCGGGCCGGTCATCCCGGTCTATGAGGTCGAGCCGGAGGAGTGGGTACGCCAGGGGGAGTTCTTCGTGCGCAAGACCTGGCCCACCGGAACTGTTCGCCCGGTGGCGGCCTCCAACTGCCTGCTGCTGGACCTGGGCTTCGTGCGACGGGTCGGGCTGCGCTTCGACGAGGCCTTTGGGGCCACCGGGGGAGAGGACACGCTCTTCACCCGTCAGCTGTGCGCCGCGGGCGGGGTCATCCGCTGGTGCGCGGAGGCGCGCGTGCGCGACCACGTCCCGGCCTCCCGGCTCGCCCGTCCCTGGATTCTGCGCCGGCAACGCTCCCACGCCGCCACCTCGGTGCGCGTCGAGCTGGCTCTGGCGGGAGGCGGGGCCCAGCCGGCCATCCGGGCCCGGGCCGCGGCCGGTGGCCTGGTGCGCATCGTCGTCGGGGGCCTTCGGACGGCCGGCGGCACACTGATCGGCGATCCGAGGCACGCGGCCAAGGGGGCACGGCTGCTGGCGCGCGGTCGCGGCATCCTGGCGGCGAGCACCGGCGGCGGCGTCCACCGCGAGTACGACCACTGAGCAGCGGGTCTGGGATCAGCTCTGCTGGACCGCCTCGGTCCGCGGATGAGTCTCAGGCCGAGAGATCGTGCCAGTGGGCGGTCTGGATCCGGCGTGGTTCGGGGAGCGCACAGCCGTTGGGGTGCTGCCTGGCGTGTACTGCACGAGGGTCGGGGGCCACTGGGTGAGGCTCGGGTGTGCTTCCCGAGGTGCGGGGGCTGGTGCAGTATGCACAGCCCTTGGCCAGTGCGCCCTGAACCTCGTGGAGTACGCCGGTGCTCACGGCTACTGGGCGGGTGCCGCGGCCTCCGGGTGAGGATCTGCCGCGGGGAGGGGCTCGACGTCGGGGGTGAGCTCTGATGAGGGCGCCGCATCGGTGTCGGTGCTCTCGTCCTCCGGGGCGTCACCCGGCTCGTCATCAGCGCCCAGCTGGGCGGCGTCGCGCAGGGCCGGTTGCAGCACGGCGGCGCCCAGCACGATCGGGAGGTAGGCCGGCAGTACCGTCCACGGCCCCACGAACACGTTCTGCACCACGGTCAGGGCCGCGAAGAACAGCCAGGGCGTGGCCTTGAGCCGCCCCAGGTCGCGCATCATCGCCGCCAGTGCCATCCCGGCGATGAGCAGCAGCAGGAGAGCCCCGGGGATCGAGGCCGCCGCCCACATGTCCATGACCCCGGAGTGCAGCTCGATGCGACCACCGAACATGAAGTTCTCGACGTAGCCGTTCTCCGGGTCGTAGCCCAGGGCCGCCATTCCTCTCTTAGCCACCCACAGGTCCTCGAAGCGGGGCTTGACGCCTGCGCCGTACCCCCACGGGCGGTTTCGGAACAGGGCCCAGGAGGCCCCCAGCTCGGGCCGAGCGGACAGCAGCAGGCCCGCAGAGCTCGAGGACTGGGCGATGGTGCGGTTCTGGGCGTCCTCGCCCAGGGTCCCGGACTCCGAGGCGGCAACGACCCCGGCCATCGCCGTCACACCCACGACCGCCAGCACGATGATCTGTGAGACCGCCAGACGCCTCGGAGTGGGGACGTTCCACCGCGCCCATGAGGCCAGGGCCTGCCAGATGACCGTGCCCAGGATGATGGCGAGGAAGGCCAGGGTGGAGCGCGAGTCGGAGACGAGGAAGACACCGCTGAGCCCCAGCAGGGCCACGATCTGTACGAGCCGGCGTCGGTTGGCCACAAAGCTGAGGACCATGATCGTCACCGCCGCCCCGACCCCGAACTTCCACGGGTTGGGACTGGTCTGAAGGAGCGGTAACGCGTCCAGGAACATGCCGAAGCCGACCGCCATCGCCGCGCGCCTGGTTCCCAGCCGGCGCGCTCCCCACACGAAGACGGCCACCGCGCACGGCACCGCCAGCAGGCTCAGGGTGGTGGCGCGGCGGGCCCAGGCCTCGACGACGAAGCTGTTCTCGGCCAGCAGGGACATGATGTAGGCCGTGCCCGCGGCCAGGATCGACAGGATGAGCAGCAGGGACAAGCGGCGCGCCTTGCGCACGGCCGTCCAGGTGATGGGGAGCGCGGCGAGCGCGACGCAGTCGCCGACGCTCAGGGCGGCCGCCAGCTCGCGGCGCACGCCCACGCAGACCAGGAGGACGACGGCGATCGTCATCTCCAGGCGTCGTCGTCGGGGACTCGGCTCAGGCCTCGACTCGAGATCAGTCGCCAACGACGTCTGCGAGCCGCTGTGGGAAGCGGCCGGTGACCAGGGCTGGGCCACGGCCGGTCAGGAGTCTTCCCGAGATCGACGGCGCCCAATGATGAGCAACGGGTCCTCGACCTTGTCCTGCGGGTTCTTCTGGCTCAGGAAGTATAGAAGGATGGCCATGACAGCACCGGCGGCCAGGCCGATGGCGGCTCCGATGGGCGTGGTGGACAGGGCCGACAGGCTCGAGGGCGAGGTGGGAGTCGTGGGAGGGTTGTCCACCGCCAGAGTCAGGTCGCCACCGCCCGGAACCAGGTAGGACTGCCCTCGGGCCACCGAGTCCAGGGCGCCGATCTCCGCCTGGGCGATTGCGTGGGCCCGTTCCGGATCGGTACTGGTGGCTGAGATCTCGACGATGAAGGTCCCGGTCTTGGCGCTCACGGTCACCGACTTGCGCAGCTCGGCCTGGTCGATTCCCGTGCTCTTGGAGACCTCGGACAGGGTGCTCTCCGAGGTTCCGAGCTCCACCAGGGTCGGGATGATCTTGTCGAAGCTGCTGATCGGGGAGGACGCGTTGGGGTCCTCGGACCTGTTCTCCACAGCCAGCTTCGCGCTCGCGGTGGAGGTGTACTGCGCCGGCGTCAGCAGGCCGAAGCCGAGACCGACGAGGGCGCCCAGCACAACGTGCATGACCACCAGGACTGCGTTCTTGCGCAGCGCGACAATGAGGGTTTCCGGGTCCATGGGTTCCGTTCCGGTGATTGCGGGAGCAACAGAATAGCGTGCCGGTGAGGGCGTGAGCCGGACGCAGGGGGTGAATCACCTCGTTCCTGGGCACTTCTCAGCGCCCGCTAGGCCGAGAAGCGCGTGTGGATTGCGAGTATGCCCGGGATGACCGTCCGATTGGGGAGTGATGAACGTGACGGGAACCCGTCAGTCGGAGCGGGTTCGACGACGGTGAGAGACGTCACCGGGCAGCACTGGGTGGTGACGGGCGGCGCACTCAGGCATGGTTGGTACGGCTCTCCGGGGAGGTGACGCCGGCGGAGCGAGAGCTGCCGGTCTGATCCGTGGGGCCGGAGTGGAGCGTGGGCCTCGCCTTCATGCCGCGCAGGCCGTTCCAGGCGAGGTTGACCATGTGGGCGGCCACCTCCTCCTTGCTCATCGAGCGGTTCTCCAGCCACCACTGGGCCGGCATGGCCACGATGCCCACGAGCATCTGGGCGTACAGCGGAGCTGTGCGCGGGTCGAGGTCGTGGGCGGCGAACTGTGAGGCGAGGATCCCGGAGACCTCGATGGCGACGTCGGCCAGCAGCGTGGAGTAGGTGCCGGCCGCGCGGTCCGAGCCTGCCGAGAGGATGCGGAACCCGTCGGGGGGAGTCCTCGATGTAGGTCAGCAGGGCCAGGGCCGCCCGCTCGGCGATCCGTGAGGCCGAGCCGGGGGCGTCGGGCGCCACCGCGGTACCGCCGGCCGGGTCGGTGATCGCCGAGGAGATCGCGGCCGAGATCGTGGTGATCTCCCGGTCGACGACGACGGCGTACAGACCCTCCTTCCCGCCGAAGTGCTCGTAGACCACCGGCTTGGACACCTGGGCGCGGGCCGCCACCTCCTCCACGCTCGTGGCGTCGAAGCCGCGCTCGGCGAACAGGCCACGGGCCACGGCGATGAGCTGCTCGCGCCGTTCGCTGGCGCTCATGCGGGTGCGCTTGGCCGCCATGGTTCTAAGCCTCACCGACCTGGCCGGCGGCACGGCCGGAGCGGCGGCGCTCGGACCACTGGGCGAAGCGCGCCGAGGTCAGGGCCCCGGTGCGGCGGGCCAGCCGGTGGCTGGGGGCCTCGATGTAGCGCTGGAACAGCCAGGTCAGCGGCGCCGAGACCAGCGGTGCCAGAATGAGCAGCCACCACGGGGAGAGGGGCTGCGTCAGCAGCCGCAGCGAGACCACGACCGGCTCGTGCACCAGGTAGAGGGAGAAGGACATGAGCCCCAGGTACTGCACCGTGCGCGAGCGCAGCAGACCGCGCAGCGCCCCGGCGCGCACCACGAGGTGGACCAGGTAGGCGGCCGCTGCCAGGGTGACCGCGTTGGCGAGGCGCTGGGCCGTGTGGCTCCCATCCCCGGCCACCAGGCCAGCGTGATGAGCAGCAGGCAGACCAGGGCCTGCGCCGTCGCCCAGGGGCGGGGGCGCTCCGGGACCGGAGCGGGGTTGTGCCCCCAGGCCCAGCCCATGACCGCACCGACGGTGAAGACCGGCAGGTAGCTGCCCGAGCCGGGGCTGGCGGTGATGACCGGAACGGCCAGGGCGGCCGCCACCGGCAGCCAGGAGAGCCGCCGGCGTGCGCACAGGGCCACCCCGAGGATCATCAGGGGCAGCACGAAGGAGAAGATCGCCTCGGCGTGCAGCGACCACAGCACCGTGTTGCGGTAGGCGTGCTTGGGAATGAGCAGGTACTCCATGAGCATCTGGCGTGCGCTGAGGCCCGTGGGATGCGTGACCGTCATCCAGCGGCCCAGCGCCGGGTCCTCCGAGCGAGGTACCAGCAGCATCGCGATGACCGCGAAGGTGGTGGAGGCCGCCGCCGGCAGCCACAGGCGCACGAAGCGCCTCGGGGCGTAGTCGACCCAGTCGAAGCGCCGCCCCTGAGCGTGGCGGCGGGCCACCGGGTAGGTCAGGGCGACGCCGGACAGGACGAAGAAGATGAGGACGGCCTCGTGACCGGCCCACAGCAGGTGGAGAGGGCTCTGGGTGAGGATCCGGTTGAAGGCGCCGGTGGGGACGACCCCGGGGCGGGCGCCGACCTCGGCCAGCGCCGGCACGGTCTCCAGAGCGTGGTGGATGAGCACGACGACAGCGGCCAGCCCGCGCAGCCCGTCGAGCTCGACGAGCCTCACCGCCGCCGGCTTGCCGGAAGAGGGAGGGGGAGTGGAGGGGGAACTGGACATGGGGCCATCCTGCCCTGTCGCCCCGGCTCACTGAGAAGTCCTGTGAGTGTGGCATCGGTCCGTACGCGTCCTCGGAGCGTGTGACGTTCGGCCTGGAGCGTCTCGATGGCGCGCTGAAGCGCCTCGAAGGTGCTGAGGGCGACCGGGACGTGAGAGACTGTCCCGGCGTCGCGCCCCTCACCGTCCGACGAGGTCGGGACGCACCTTTCCGCCCTGGTGTAGCGGCAGCACGCAGGCCTTTGGAGCCTTGAGGCCCGGGTTCGAATCCTGGGGGCGGAGCGGCGTAGCATGAGGGCGTTGGGGTTCCCTCGCTCTCACGCCCATCGGCGGCCCTCCGGTCGTCTGCGGGCCGCGCGCCAATCGTCCGTCCATCCGTACCTGATCAGAATCCGTTGGAGTCCGTCCCCGGCTCCGTCCGGTCATCGGCCGGATCCGTCGGGAGTCCGGGCGCGAACCTGTGAGAAGAGGACACGTGACCCCCACCGCACCCGCCGCCGTCATCGTCATGGCCGCAGGCAAGGGAACTCGTATGCGATCGGTCACTCCCAAGGTCCTGCACCGGATTGGCGGTCGCAGCCTTGTGGATCATGCCGTCACCGCCGCCAGGGGGCTCGAGCCCCATCACCTCGTCGTCGTCGTGCGCCACGAGCGTGACGCCGTCGTCGCCCACCTCGCCGAGGTCGCCCCCGACGCCGTCCCGGCCGACCAGGACGAGGTTCCCCGGCACCGGGCGGGCCGTGGCCTGCGGTCTGGCCTCCCTGCCCGAGGACCTGGCCGGGCCCGTCGTCGTCACCAGCGGGGACGTCCCCCTCCTGGACACCGCGACCCTCCAGGCCCTGCTGGCCCAGCACAACGAGCGCGGTGACGCCGTCACCCTGCTGACCACCGAGCTCGAGGACCCCAGCGGCTACGGGCGCGTCGTGCGCGAGGCCGATGGCACCGTCTCGGCCGTCGTCGAGCAGCGCGACGCCACCGAGGCCCAGCGCGCCATCCGGGAGATCAACGCCGGTGTCTACGTCTTCGACGCCGTCCACCTGCGCACCGCCCTGACAACCCTGGGAACGGACAACGACCAGGGCGAGGTCTATCTCACCGACGTTGTCGCCCATGCCCACCGCTCCGGCCGGTCCACCAGTGCACTGGTCGTCACCGACCACTGGCTCGTCGAGGGCTGCAACGACCGCGCCCAGCTCGCCGAGCTCGGCGCCGAGCTCAACCGGCGGATCCTGCGCGGCTGGATGGCTCAGGGCGTCGGCGTCGTCGACCCGGCCTCCACCTGGGTGGATGTCACCGCCGAGCTCGCCCAGGACGTCATCCTTGAGCAGGGTGTCCTCATACGCGGAACCACGCGAATCGGCCAGGGTGCCCGGGTGGGTGCCTACGCGATCCTCACCGATGCCGTCATCCCGGCCGGTTGCGTCGTCGCCCCCTTCAGCCAGCTCGACGCCGACGCCGCCCAGGCCTGACGCATGAGCGCACCGGATCGCCGGTCCCGACCGGGTCGGCCGGGCCGATCACAGACCTCAACCTCCGTCTCCAACAGTCACACCGAGGGCCGCACCGGCCGTGAGAAGGGAACCACTTCATGACGGGCATCATTACCAAGGGTGAGAAGCGGCTGGTCGTCGTCTCCGGACGAGCCCATCCCGAGCTCGCCCAGGACGTGGCCAGTGAGCTCGGCACCGAGGTGCTGTCCTCCACGGCCTACGACTTCGCCAACGGGGAGACCTACGTCCGCTTCAACGAGTCGGTGCGCGGCTGCGACGTGTTCGTCGTCCAGTCCCACGGCGACCGTGTCAACGACTGGCTCATGGAGCAGCTCATCATGGTCGACGCCCTCAAACGCGCCTCCGCCAAGCGCATCACCGTGGTGGCCCCCTTCTTCCCCTACGCCCGTCAGGACAAGAAGCACCTGGGGCGCGAGCCCATCAGCGCCCGCCTCGTGGCGGACCTGTACAAGACCGCCGGTGCCGACCGCCTCATGAGCGTGGACCTGCACACCTCCCAGGAGCAGGGCTTCTTCGACGGCCCCTGGGACCACCTGTGGGCCCAGCCGGTGCTCGTCGACTACGTGCGCACCCGCGTCGACCCGGCCAACGCCGCCGTCGTCTCGCCCGACGCCGGCCGTATCCGGGTGGCCGAGCGCTGGGCCAACCAGCTCGGCGGCACGCCGCTGGCCTTCGTTCACAAGACCCGCGACGTCACCCGCCCCAACGAGTCCGTGGCCAACCGCGTCGTCGGTGACGTCGAGGGGCGCTCCTGCGTCCTGGTCGACGACATGATCGACACCGGCGGCACCATCGCCAAGGCCGTCCAGGTGCTCCTGGACTCCGGCGCGAAGGACGTCATCGTCGCCGCGACCCACGGGGTGCTCTCCGGGCCGGCCGTGGACCGGCTCTCCACCTGCGGTGCCCGGGAGGTCATCGTCACCGACACCCTGCCGATCCCCGCCGGCAAGCGCTTCGATCAGCTGACGGTCCTGCCGATCGCGCCGCTGCTGGCCCGGGCCATCAAGGCCGTCTTCGACGACGGCTCGGTGGCCTCGCTCTTCGACACCGTCGGCGTCCCCGGCGCCTGAGGCCGGTAGGCCTGAGAGCCTGACAGACCCCGACGCGCGACATACACCTGCTCTCGCCGGGCCCCACCACTGGGCCCGGCGAGAGCTTTTGCCATGAGCCCGGTGGGCAGTACGGCCATGTCGGCAAGCTTCAACCAGCGGATACAGTGATATGACCGACTAGATAACGGTTTGGTTGCGATTCAACCATACGGTTGCGTAGCGTGGAGTCGTCACCAAATCGTGTCCTGTTTGCACGGAGCGCGTTCGCTGAACTAACGCGCTTTACCAGTTAATTTAATGTCCGTCACAGGCGTTCCAATGGCGGTGCGTGCCACATGCATCCCCGCGGAATCCGCCGCTTTGCCGACATCCTGCGTGCACCTCGCAGCCCTATCTTCCGGAGGTCCCTGTGCGCCGTCGTTCCAACATCCCTCGTCCTGCCATCATCCTCTCCCTCCTTCCCATCCTCCTCGCCTCGATGGTTGTCCTGACCCCCACCGCTCCGGTGGCCGTGGCCGAGGAGAAGGCCGAGGCCAACGCCGCCGGACAGGCCTCTGAGCCCACCGGTCAGTCACCCCAGGAGCCCCCGTACACGGCCGCGCCTCTGCCCACGGTCCAGATCGACGGTGTCGCCTGGGGCCAGCTCGTCGTCGGCGATGTGGTCTACGTCGTCGGCGAATTCCACAATGCCCGCCCGGCCGGAGCGCCCAAGGGGCAGCAGGAGGTCCCGCGGTCCAACATCCTGGCCTACGACCTCAATACCGGAGAGCTCATCGAGGACTTCGCCCCCAGTCTCAACGGCGCGGGAAGAAGCCTGGCGGTCTCTCAGGACGGCAAGACCCTTTACGTCGCCGGAGAGTTCGACCAGGTCAACGGCGAGGCGCATAGCCGCATGGCCGCCTTCGACATCTCCCAGGGGGGCACGGCACCCTCATCTCCTCCTTCCGGCCCAAGTTCAATACGGTCGTCAAGGACATCGCGGTCGCCGGCGACACTGTGTACGTCGGGGGCTTCTTCACCAAGGTGAACGATCAGAAGCGCGTCAGGTTGGCCGCGCTCAAGGCGTCCACCGGCGAGCTCCTGAGCTGGACCGCCTCCGCGGAGGGCCCTAACGCGCAGGTCTATGCGATCGAGGTCTCCCCGGACCACTCCAAGGTCGTCATCGGTGGGTCCTTCTCCTCGGTCAACGGCTCGAGCCAGCCCGGCTACGGGATGGCGCTCCTGAGCGCCTCGACCGGCGAGATGCTGCCCATGCCCGTCAACGACACCGTGCGCACGGCCGGACAGCATGCCGCCATCTTCGACATCGCCGTCGACGACGCCGGTTTCTACGGCACCGCCTACTCCTCCGTCGGGCGCCTCGATGAGGCCAATCTCGAAGGATCCTTCAAGGCCGACTGGGAGGGCAACCTCATCTGGCTCGAGCCCTGCCATGGAGACACCTATGGGATCGCTCCTACCAAGGAGATGGTCTATACGGTGGGCCACGCCCACTCCTGCGAGACCATCTACGGCTTCCCCAACATGACCGAGGTGCGCAAGGACGGCACCCACCCCCTGTACGCGCGTGCCATGGCCTTCACCAACAGCGCTGACATCACCATCCGCCACCAGGGAGTGGTCGATGGCTATCAGGACTGGTCGACCTCGGGGCTCAAGAGCCCCACGATCGTGGGCTGGTACCCGGACCTGGAGGCGGGGAAGGTCACGGGCGCGTCGCAGGCCGCCTACAAGGTTGACGTCACCGATCAGTACATCGTCATGGTGGGCGAGTTCATTGAGGCCAACGGCAAGACCCAGCAGGGGATCGTGCGCTACCCTCGGCGCGCGGGCCAGCGCACGCTGCCGCCCGAGGGCAAGGCGGAGACCCTGGCCGCCAAGGCCGAGGTGACGACGTCGGGCACTGTCAAGGTCTCCTTCACCGCCACCTGGGACCGGGACGACCCGACGCTGACCTACAGCCTCTACCGGGACAACGAGACCACGCCGGTGGTCACCGAGAAGATCGGTGACACCCGCTGGGCGCTGGGGTCCCACAGCATGGAGGACAGCAGCTGCCCGGCCGGTGAGCACACCTACCGACTCGTGGTCTCCGATCCCAGTGGCAATACGATCACCGCCCAGCTCCCGAGCGTCACGGTCCCCAAGAATGCGGAGAATGCCGCCAAGAACGCGAACCAGAACGGCAACAACCAGGCCAACAACGACGAACAGGCCGACGAGCCCGAGGAGGAGGACGGTAACTGAGCTCTCGCACCGAGGCGGTGCTGACGCCTGGGACTCAGGAGCCGGTACAACAGGGCGGGCCCGATGCATGAGCATCGGGCCCGCCCTGAATGTGTATCGACAGGCGTATCGACTCGGTGGGTCGGCCTACCAGGATCGGCGTGGCGGCTGCGCGCTGCGCCGCGCCGAGGCCGCTGATGACGCCGAGGCCATCTGCTGGTTGGGCTGGATCGACGGCGGCGGAGGCGGCGGCGGGGCGTCCGGCGGGTCGGGGCTGCGGTGGCGGCCGCCGACCGAGGCCGCCACCGGCGTGAGGTGGCGGGTCTGATCGGTCGAGGAGTCCTCGGCCAGCGGCGCCACGAGGGTCAGGCGCGGCTTGGACATCCGCCGACGACGGGCGAGGGTCTGCCGGCGCGAGGGAGCCTGCTGACGCACCGACGTCGGGCGGGCCACGGGAGAGGACTCCGCCTCGGGCGCCGAGTCCTGGACGCGGGCGGCGGAGCGCGTGGCTTCCGTGGTCGGAGCGGGCTCGGAGGACGAGGCCGAGGACTGGGCCCGGCGGCGGCTCGTCGTCGGGAGGGACGAGGCGTCCTGCCAGCCGGTCGACGATGCCGCCGGACGGTCCGCCGACGGCGAGGTGATGCGACGGCGGGTGGGGACACTCGGTGCGGAGGTCGACGTCGGAGCCGAAGCACGCCTCCGGCCGGGTGCTGGAGCCGGAGAGGACGAGAGGGACGCGGAGGCCGTTGTGGAGGACGGGTACTGGTACGAGGTCCCGACCGGGGGCGTGGAAGAGGCCGGGGAGGCGGAGGACGCCGGGACCGTCTGCCCGGTGGGAAGCGCTGTGCTGCGCCGGGTCGGGGCATCCGGTGCGCCCGGAGACCGGTGGCTCCCGGAGGTCGGGGCGGGAGTGTAGGACTGCACAGCGAGCGAGGGGGAGGCCGGAACCGTCAGGTCCTCGGGAGTCGGAGGCGGTGGCGGCAGAGGGGCGTGCGTGTAGGACGGTGCGGTCTCAGGCGAGGACTCCGCCGAGGTGGTCCCGGTCGATGCGGAGGCTGCGTGCCCGCCGCTCTGCTGACGGTGCATGGCTGAGGAGATGCCGGCGGTGAAGGAGCTGTGCGTGGGGGCCGGGGCCGCGGACGCCGAGGACAGCGGAGCCGCCGAGGGGATCGACGTGGCTGAGGCTGCCGTGCTCATGGGGGCCGCAGACTCCGTCGACGATGTGGAGGGCACCGAGGAGACCGCCGACACCGAGGCCGGTGTCGGCAGCGGGGCGTGGGACGGGTCCTGAACGACGGGCTGTGCCAGAGGGGGAGAGTATGCGGGCGAGGAGGCGGCGGGCAGGGCGGTGGTCTGCTGCGGCGCCTGCTGCGCGGAGAGGGGCGTGCCCGCCGCGGATGCCGCCGTCGGCTGGGACGTGGCGGCCGGAGCCGAGGCCGACGACGTTCCCTGGGGTGCGGGTGCCGAGCCCACCTCGAGGCCGGATGCCGCGCTCCACGCGGGACTGGTCGCCTGAATCGGCGAGGACGGGGCTGGGGCCTGGGAGAGCGCCGTCGGATCGGCTGCTGGAACGGCCGGCTGAGAAGCGATGGCGCCGGAGGCCTGGGCGTACTCGGGGGACTGCGGGAAGGCGGTGTTGGGTGAGCCCGGAACCTGTGGCTGGGTCTGGGGCTGCTGGTACTGGGGCTGAGCAGGAGGCTTGGGTCGGAGCAGGTCGGAGGTCCTCTGCCGAAGGGTTCGCAGGGCGGCCGCCGCCCGGCCGGTTCCGGTTTCAGCGCTGCGCTCACCGCTGTGACCGCTGTCGCGGCGGTGGCGGAACATGGCGTAGGAGATGGAGGCCAGCAGCCCCAGCAGCAGCCCGGAGGCCGCCGAGGCTCGGGCGCCGGGGCGCTCCATGGTGGTGTTGTCGGGGGTGGCCGGCGAGGTGGTGCTCGTCGTCATGCCCAGGGCCTGCTTGCCCAGCAGCTCGCCGGAGGAGAGCTCTCTGTTGAGGGAGGCCGCCGTCGCCTTGGCCATATCGACGGCCTTCTGCTTGCTGTCGGCCTTGGCCGTGATGGACAGGACCAGGGTCTCGGGCGGGTTGGTGACCGTCAGAGCATCCGACAGGTCAGCGGTCTTCATGTTGAGGGAGGCTGCTGCCGGATCGAGGACCTTCGGGCTCGTGGAGAGCTCCACCAGGGTGGGCATGAGGTCCTTGGCCTGGGTGGAGAAGGAGGGGGTCTCCTTGGACTTGGGCTGGATGCCCAAAGTCGTGGTCGCCGCCGCGACCGGCTTCGTGGACAGGGCCACCCCCAGCCCGGCCAGGGTGCATACGAGCAGGATGACGAGGCAGGCCACGAGATTCCTGCGGATGGCGTGAAGGATCTGCGAAGGCTGCACGCTGCTCCTCATCTGTTCTGGATCGGGTCGGTTCCGGTGGCCGCAGGGATCCGAGGACCCGGCGGATATGGAAAGGCTACGGTCCAACCCTAACTGTAAGATCACGCTCAGGTCTCGGTGACTGTAGTAGCCTTCGCTGCGCGCCTGGCCATGTTGGAGGTTCTTCGGTCGTGAGGAACCCGTCGATGTGGTGAGTCTTTCACCGGAGCCGGGCGGCAGGTGAGGGTCCTGAGGACTCCCACGACAACGGCGAAGAAGACGGTGAGGTCGGCCCGAGGCGGTCGACGTCGTCGGACTTCTTCCGGTCCTACCTGACCTCGGTCAGGGTGTCGAAGATGCTCTCAGCATCTTCTCGGGCGGTTCTCACTGCGCTTCCTCGCTCCTGGACGCGCACCGACGAGCCGCCCACCCAACGATCACCCACAACGGCGCCACCGAGACGCCACCAGAACAAGGGAGGAACGATGTCCCTCGCCAGGACCCTGTTCATCGTCCTCCCCGTAGTGGCCGCCGCCCTGGCTGTCCTCATCTTCGTGGCCGACCGCATCCATCGCCGCCCCATCATCGGGGCGGGGCTGGTGATGGGGGACCATCGGGTTCGTGCCGGTGTGGGTGATGATCCCCGTCGAGCCCAACGTGCCTCCTGCCACCCTGGCCTGCTTCCTGGTGATCGTCGCCCTTCTGCCCGGTTTCTCGTGGCGCCTGACCAGTGGGGACCTCATGGTCGCCACCGCCTGGGGTCTGGTGGGCCTGTCAGTCGCCGCGGCACGCCGCTCAACTACGTCCTGTCCGACGTCGTCTTCGGGGCGCTGCCGGCCTACCTCGCCGGACGGCTGCTCGTGGAGCGGCTCGGGCTGCGGCGCATGGCCGAGGTCCTGGCGGTCGTGTGGGTCGTGGTGTCCGTGCTGGCGCTGTTCGAGGCCGTCACCACCATCAATCCCTTCAGCTACATCACCGTGCACAACAACCTCTACGAGGAGTGGGCCCCGCCCCTGGCCAGGGGCAGCCTCACCCGCGTCGAGGGGGCCTTCGGCCACCCCATCGCCCTGGGGGTGTGCCTGGCGGCGGGGATCCCGCTCATCCTGGCCACGCGGTGGAGGCCCGGCTACCGGATCGCGGCCGGGGCCCTTGTCCTGGGGGCGACCATCCCGACCTTCTCCCGCACGGCCATCGCCTGCGCCGTCATCGCCGTCATCCTCAGCCTCATGCAGGTGCACACCAATATCCCCGCTCTGTGGCGGATGAGCTTCCTCATGGTGCTGGTCGGTGTGGGCAGCGTCCTGCTTCCCTACGTCCTGGGCGTCTTCGACTCGGCCGGCCGCGAGCAGGAGGACTCGGCCGTCTACCGCGGCGACATCCTTGTCCTGGTGCGTCAGCTCAAGCCGCTCGGGCTGTCCTCGGCCTATCAGAAGTCGGGGGACTCGGTCGCTTGGGGCGGCTACACCTCCATCGACAACCACCTGCTGCTGACGGCGTTGCGCTTCGGCTGGATTCCCGTGGTGCTTGTCATGGCGGGGCTGCTGGTCTACCTGGCACGCGCCTTCGTCCAGCGCTCGAACCCCGCCCAGATCGCGCTGCTCAGCCTCATCCCGGCCTACGGGACGGTCGCCTTCATCACCCAGATCGGCACCGTCGTGTGGCTCATCGCCGGGATGGCGGCCTCGGCGCAGGTCTCCGTCCTGCTGGAGAGTCGCAACAACACCGCGGGCGGGGGCGTGGGTGTCGTCGCCGGGCACGACAATCCCCTGGAACCGGATCCGCAGCGGGGACTGGTCCCGCAGGGCCTTCACCGGTCGGCCGGTCCGCTCGGCCGTCCACGCCACCGATGGCGCCGAGGCGGGGAGTCACTAGACTCGCGGCCGTGCTCCTGACCGCGCTCCTGCCTCCGCTGCTCGCCGACGCCGACATCGCCCGCACCGTTCGCGCCGCCTCCTCCCGCTCGCGCTCCGACCGCAGTCTCGTGGTGGCACCGGGTGCCCGCCCCGCCGTCCTGGCTGCCATGACCCTGGGCGAGGACGGGCGTCCAACGGGTCGCCGGCGACGACGCCGAGGCAGCCGGCTCGGCCGCCGTCGGGCGGAAGGACACTGACAGCAGCTCCGAAAGACACCTCCGGCACGCCCCTGCTGGTCGTCACCGCCACCGGTCGCGAGGCCGAGGAGACCGCCCTGGCCCTGCGCAGCTACCTGCCGGCAGACGACGTCGCCGTCATGCCCGCCTGGGAGACCCTGCCCCACGAGCGCCTCTCACCGCGCGCCGACACCGTGGCCCAGCGCCTGTCCGTCCTGCGCCGCCTGGCCCATCCCGAGGATGGCGGGGCGATCCGCGTCCTCGTCGTCCCCGTGCGCGCCCTGCTGGCGCCCGTCATCGCCGGGCTCGGCGAGCTCGAGCCCGTCCAGCTGGCCCCCGGTCTGACCGTGGGCCTGGAGGAGACCGCCCGCCGTCTGGAGGCCGCCGCCTACACGCGCGTCGACATGGTCGAGTCCCGCGGCGAGTACGCCGTGCGCGGCGGCATCCTCGACGTCTTCCCGCCCTCCGAGCCGCGGCCGGTGCGCGTGGACTTCTTCGGTGACGAGATCGACGAGGTCTCCTCCTTCGCCGTCGCCGACCAGCGCACCATCGAGGCACTGGGCGCCGTGACCGCCACCGCCTGCCGTGAGCTGGTCCTCACCGACACGGTTCGCGAGCGCGCCGCCGCCCTGGCCGACGCCGTCCCCGGCGCCGCCGACATGCTGGAGAAGATCAGTCAGGGCATCGCCGTCGAGGGCATGGAGTCCCTCGCCCCGGTGCTGGTCGACGCGATGGTCCCGCTGCTCGACCTCGTCGGCGACCGGCTCACGGTGCTGCTGGAGCCCGAGCGGGTGCGCAAGCGCGCCGAGGACCTCACGGCCACCACCACCGAGTTCCTCGCCGCGGCCTGGACCTCGGCGGCCTCCGGCGGCACGGTCCCCGTCGACCTGTCCGCCGCCGCCTTCGCCCACCTGGCCGAGGCCCGGGCCCTGGCCCTGTCCTCCAACCGCGGCTGGTGGTCCTTCACCGCCCTGGCCGCCGGCCCCGAGACCACCCGCCTGGACCTCAGCGACCCGCGCACCTACCGCGGCGAGCTCGAGCGGGCGGTGGCCGACCTGGGGCGGCTGGCCCGCCAGGGCTGGACCGTCGTCGTCGCGACCGACGGGCCCGGACCCGGCCGGCGCATGGCCCAGCTCCTGGGCGACGGCGACGTACCCGCCCGCATCGTCGACCAGCTCTCGGAGGTCACCGAGCTCGGCCGCGACGGCGACTGGACCCCCGACCCGGCCGCCCCTGCCGATGAGACGGACGGTTCGGCCGGCGACACCGGACCCGACGGTGCCCCGATCACGGGCCCCGGCGACGGCGTCGTACGCGTCACCCAGGCCAGTGCCGGCCACGGCTTCCTCGCTGAGGGGCCGCGCCTGGCCCTCATCGCCGAGTCCGACCTCACCGGGCGGGCCTCGGCAGGCCCCCGCGAGCGCCGCAGCCTGCCTGCCCGCCGCGCCCGCCGCTCCGTGGACCCCCTGTCCCTGCACGCCGGGGACCTCGTGGTCCACGCCCAGCACGGGGTGGGGCGCTTCATCGAGCTGAGCCGGCGCACCGTGGGCGGGGCCCGGTCGTCGGCCACCCGCGAGTACCTCGTCATCGAGTACGCCCCCTCCAAGCGCGGCCAGCCCGGCGACCGCCTCCTGGTGCCCACCGACGCCCTGGACCAGGTCACCAAGTACGTCGGCGGCGACAGCCCCGCCCTGAGCAAGATGGGCGGCGCCGACTGGGCCAAGACCAAGTCCAAGGCCCGCAAGGCCGTGCGCGAGATCGCCGGAGAGCTCGTGCGCCTCTACGCCGCCCGCGCCGCCACCACCGGCCACGCCTTCAGCCCCGACACCCCCTGGCAGACCGAGCTGGAGGAGGCATTCCCCTACACCGAGACCCCCGACCAGCTCTCCACCATCGACGAGGTCAAGGCCGACATGGAGAAGGCCCAGCCGATGGACCGGCTCGTGTGCGGCGACGTCGGCTACGGCAAGACCGAGATCGCCGTGCGCGCCGCTTTCAAGGCCGTCCAGGACGGCAAGCAGGTGGCGGTCCTGGTGCCCACCACGCTGCTGGTGAGCCAGCACGCCGAGACCTTCACTGAGCGCTATGCCGGCTTCCCGGTGACCGTGGGGGCCCTGTCCCGCTTCCAGGATGCAGCCGAGTCCGCCAAGATCCTTGAAGGCCTGGAGAAGGGGACGGTGGACGTCGTCGTCGGCACCCACCGCCTCATCACTGGCCAGGTGAGGTTCAAGGACCTCGGCCTGGTCATTATCGACGAGGAGCAGCGTTTCGGGGTGGAGCACAAGGAGACCCTCAAGGCGCTGCGCACCAACGTGGACGTCCTGTCGATGTCCGCCACCCCGATCCCGCGGACCCTGGAGATGGCGGTCACCGGCCTGCGCGAGATGTCCACCCTGGCGACCCCTCCCGAGGACCGCCACCCGATCCTGACCTACGTGGGCGCCTACGAGACCAAGCAGGTCTCCGCCGCGATCCGCCGCGAGCTGCTGCGCGAGGGGCAGGTGTTCTTCGTCCACAACCGGGTCGAGGACATCGACGCCACCGCCGCGCGCCTGGCCGAGCTGGTCCCCGAGGCGCGCGTGGCCACCGCCCACGGGCAGATGAACGAGCACCAGCTGGAGGCCGTCATCGACTCCTTCTGGCGCAAGGAGACCGACGTCCTCGTGTGCACCACGATCGTGGAGACCGGGCTGGACGTGTCCAACGCCAACACCCTCATCGTCGACCGTGCCGACCGCATGGGCCTGTCCCAGCTCCACCAGCTGCGCGGGCGCGTGGGGCGCGGCCGGGAGCGGGCCTACGCCTACTTCCTCTACCCCTCGGACAAGCCGCTGACCGAGACGGCCCTGGAGCGCCTGCGCACCATCGCCACCAACACCGATCTGGGGGCCGGGATGCAGGTGGCCATGAAGGACCTGGAGATCCGCGGCTCGGGCAACCTGCTCGGCGGCGAGCAGTCCGGGCACATCGCCGGGGTCGGCTTCGATCTGTACGTGCGCATGGTCTCCGAGGCCGTCTCCGCCTACAAGAAGGCCCTGGCCCGCTCCGGGAAGGCCGGGGCCGACGCCGTCGGCTTCGAGGAGGGCGACGACGAGGACGTCGAGCTGCGCATCGAGCTGCCCGTGGACGCCACCGTCCCCGAGGACTACATCCCCCACGAGCGCCTGCGCCTGGAGGCGTATACGAAGTTCGCGGCGGCGCGCTCGGGCGAGCAGGTCGACGACGTCCTGGAGGAGCTGGCCGACCGCTACGGGCCGGTGCCCGAGGCGACCGCCCGTCTGGCGGCGCTGGCGCGGCTGCGGGCCCTGGCCGCCCAGCTGGGGGTGCGCGAGATCGTCGCCCAGGGCAAGTCGGTGCGTTTCGCCCCGGTGGACCTGCCCGAGTCGGCGCGCATGAAGGTCACCCGCCTCTACCCGGGCACGGTCCTCAAGCCGGCCACGCGCACCATCGTGGTGCCCGCGCCGGGCACCAACCGCATGGGCGGGGCGGCGCTGTCCGGCGAGGAGGTCGTGCGGTGGGCCGAGGTGCTTCTGCACGCCGTCGTCGAGGGCGATGCCGCCTACGAGACCGAGGCCACCACCTACCGCAAACGCCGCTGACGGCCGGATCCTATTCGGTTCCCATCTACTGGACAGGGCGTTGACCCACCATGAGGTCGGATTTAGGTTAGCCATACTTAAAGTGCGATTGTGAAGGAGGTCGCAGATCTCCTCTGGTCGTGAGGCCATCCATGGGAAGGACCGCGATGAATACGTTCCCGCGTCTCGTCATCGGACGGCGGCGGCTCCTGGCTGCGACCCTGACCGGGGTCGTGTCTCTGGGCCTGGCCGCGTGCGGACGCTCCGGCGGCAGAGGCTCGGCCGGCTCCAGCGGCTCGGCGTCGTCGGGATCCCAGGGATGGCCCCGCACCGTCAAGACCGACGACGGCGACCTCGCCCTTTCCTCGAAGCCCCAGCGCATCGTGTCCACCTCCATAGCCCTGACCGGCTCGCTGCTGGCGGTGGGAGCTCCAGTGGTGGCCTCGGCCGTGACGGCTCCTAACACCGACGGCCTGAGTGACGATTCCGGCTTCTTCGTCCAGTGGTCTGATGCGGCTAAGAAGCAGAAGGTGGAGAAGCTCTACGAGATCAAGTCGGTCGACGTCACCAAGGTGGCCGGCTACGAGCCGGACCTCATCGTCGTGGCCAAGAGCGGTGGCGACTCGGCGGCCGATCAGGTCGAGCAGCTGCGTGACATCGCGCCGGTCCTGGTCGTCGACTACACCGGGCGCTCCTGGCAGGACGTCACCCGCACCATCGGTCAGGCCACAGGGAACGAGCAGCAGGCGGACACGGTGATCGCCGACTACGACGCGCACGTCTCTGCGACCAAGGAGGCCATCACTGTTCCCGAGGGGACGACATCGGCCTTCATCGTCTACGGCGGTGGTGGCGGCGGCGCCGCGGCCCTGACCGCGGAGTCTCCCCAGGTTCAGATCCTGACCTCTCTCGGGTTCACCATGGCCGACATCCCCGAGGAGGTGAAGGGCGATACCTCCAAGGGGCAGCGGCAGGACATCGTCAAGTTGTCCAACGAGAATGTCCAGACGGGGCTGCCTGGTGACAACTGGGTGATCGTCGCCGCAGACAGTGCCAGCCGCCAGAAGGTCGTCGACGACCCGACTTTCTCCACAGCGACCCAGGTGACCCACGGGCGGGTGGCCTACACCCCGGCCTCCACCTTCCGCCTCGACTACTACTCCGCCGTCATCATGCTCGACTCCCTCAAGGAGAGTTACAAGAAGGGCTGAGCGCCGGACGGAGCCTTGTGTCCGCTTCACTCTCTGGGCTGCCTTGATGTAGGTGCTGTGGCTGTGTGACGGTTGCTGGAACTGTTCAAGGTCAGGTGGCGGGGATTCATCTGGGGGTGGACGTTCTCACCTGCGCTGGAATCCGTGAGGGGTGTGTTGAGGAGAGTTCAACACGTATCGACCCAAGTGGCCGGATGCGAGCAGGCGTCATGCAACCGGCACAAGATATCCGGGGTTCGGCGTCTCACTCCTATCAAGAGATGGCGTTATGGGCATGGGTACGAGTGGCGGCTGTACGGGCTGCGTGCGTCGTCGGGAGCGGAACGGTAAGGTCAGGGGCCAGAAACGTTGTGACACCATGTCGCCCTCCGATGTCGTCCCCTCCAGGAGCAGACCGTGACCCGAAGCCTCCCCGCACGTACGCGCGTCCTCGCTGCCGGCGTTGCACTTCTTCTCACCGTCGGGGCGCTGGCGGGCTGCTCCGACCGCCCCGGCCAGGCGGCCGACATGACGTTCACCGGCCTGGACGGTGCCAGCCACTCCATCGTCGTGACCGAGAAGGACATCGACGTCGTGGCCAAAGGACATGGAGCCCAAGCCCGGCCAGCAGACGGGGCAGCAGCGTCAGACCCCGACGCGGGTCGATATCGCGGGCGCCCTCATCGAGGCCCCCATCATCGAGGAGGTCGGCAAGGCCCACGGCATCACCATCACCGATGCGGAGATCGTGCAGCTGGCCAAGGAGCAGCTGGGCTTCGAACCGCGCCGGGCGAGCACGCTGACTTACCTGCGGGCGAACCTCCTGTTCAACCAGTTCCGTCAGCAGCAGGCCCAGGCTCAGGCCATTGTCGCTGACCTGAGCAAGCTCCGCGCCACGATGAGCGGCAACCGCTCGCCGCGCTACCCGGACAGCGCCCCGGCCTGGTGGACCCAGGAGGACCCCCGGCTGCAGTCCGCCAACAATCCTGCCGGTGGTGGTCAGCAGCAGGCGCCCCAGCAGCAGGCGCCGCAGCAGGGCGGTGGTCAGCAACAGCCCCAGCAGCAGGCCCCTCAACAGGGTGGCGGCCAGCAACAGCCCCAGCAGCAGGCCCCTCAACAGGGCGGTCAGCAGCAGAACGGTCAGCAGCAGGCCCCTCAACAGGGCGGGGCCGAGCAGCCGTCCGACTCCGGCCAGACCGAGAACGGCCAGACCGACGGCGGTGCCGGTGAGGGAGGCCAGGACACCGGCCAGGCCGAGGGGAACGGTCAGTAGACGGCTGCCGGAACCGATGGTCGCCGTCCAGTGTTTCTCGCCGGGCGTGAACACTGTGCATTCCTCAGGACCATGGCCCTCGTGGTGAGATGGCGGGCCCGCTAGGCTGGCCTTGCATTCAGCAGTCGTGCGCGAGTTGCGTGCCGACTCCGACGACCGCATCACGATTCCCCTCAGCAAGGAGCACCAAGTGGCCCTCATCGAGAACGTTCACGCCCGCGAGATCCTCGACTCCCGTGGCAACCCGACCCTCGAGGTCGAGATCCTCCTGGAGGACGGTGCCTCCGCTCGCGCCGCCGTCCCCTCGGGCGCCTCCACCGGTGCCTTCGAGGCCGTTGAGCTGCGCGACGGCGACAAGGGCCGCTACGGCGCCAAGGGTGTCGAGAAAGGCCGTTGCCAATGTCAATGACGTCATCGCCCCCGAGATCATCGGCTTCGACGCCGCCGACCAGCGCGGCCTCGACCAGCTCATGATCGAGCTCGACGGCACTCCCAACAAGGGCAAGCTCGGCGCCAACGCCATCCTCGGTGTCTCCCTGGCCGCCGCCCAGGCCTCCGCCGAGTCTGCTGGCCTGGACCTGTTCCAGTACGTCGGCGGCCCCAACGCCCACGTCCTGCCCGTGCCCATGATGAACATCCTCAACGGTGGCTCCCACGCCGACTCCAACGTGGACATCCAGGAGTTCATGATCGCCCCCATCGGCGCCCCCACCTTCCGTGAGGCCCTGCGCATGGGCGCCGAGGTCTACCACGCCCTCAAGGCGGTCGTGAAGGAGCGCGGTCTGTCCACCGGCCTGGGCGACGAGGGCGGCTTCGCCCCCAACCTCGACTCCAACCGCGAGGCCCTCGAGCTCATCGTCGAGGCCATCGAGAAGGCCGGCTACAAGCCCGGCAAGGACGTGGCCCTGGCCATGGACGTCGCCTCCTCCGAGTTCTTCGACGAGAAGACCAAGACCTACCAGTTCGAGGGCGAGGCCCAGGACACCGCCTCGATGGTCGAGTACTACAAGCAGCTCGTGAAGGACTTCCCGATCGTCTCCATCGAGGACCCGCTCTCCGAGGACGAGTGGGACGACTGGAAGCACCTCACCGAGCAGATCGGCGACAAGGTCCAGATCGTCGGCGACGACTTCTTCGTTACCAACCCTGAGCGCCTCGCCAAGGGCATCAAGCTCGGCGCCGCCAACGCCCTGCTGGTCAAGGTCAACCAGATCGGCTCCCTGACCGAGACCCTCGAGGCCGTCGAGATGGCCCACCGTGCCGGCTACAAGACGATGACCTCCCACCGCTCCGGCGAGACCGAGGACGTCACCATCGCCGACCTGGCCGTGGCCACCAACTCCGGTCAGATCAAGACCGGCGCCCCCGCCCGTGGCGAGCGCGTCAACAAGTACAACCAGCTCCTGCGCATCGAGGAGGCCCTCGGCGACGCCGCGGTCTACGCCGGCGCCGGCGCCTTCCCCCGCTTCCAGGCCTGAGCCTGAAGGCGACTTCCCGCCGTCGGGCGGCTGGCTGACACAGCGGCTCGACGACGGTGCACGCTCCCCGCTCCGGGGCGGACGGGTCCTCCCTGTCCGCCCCGGAGCGTTTGTGACGGTGCAGGGGTGTCGGCGAAGGACCGGGGCGAATCCGGAGCGTGAGCAACGCGCCCGGTGAGGTGCGGCCTCGTGCGGCTCCCGGTGAGGCAGGATGCCGGTATGACTCCGCGCCGCCCCGCCTCCAGCCAGTCCGGGACGCGCCGCGTCTCCCGCGGTGCCCGCCCCCGTCAGGTTCCGGCCGAGCGGACGGCCTCCTCGTCCGGATCGGGATCGGCCGGCTCCGAGCCCGAGGGCCTGCCGACGACAGTGCCCGAGCGGGTCCTGCCGCCCCGGATCGTCACCCTGGCGGTCGTGGGCCTGCTGGCCTTCGTCGTCGTCTTCACCTCGCTGCGCGCCTACCTGTCCCAGCAGGCTCAGTACGACGCCGTCGTCGCCAAGATCAAGGAGGCCTCCGACACCTCCACCGCCTTGGAGGATGAGCTGGCCCAGTGGAAGGACGACACCTACGTGCGCGCCCAGGTGCGCGAGCGCCTCGGCTACGTCATGCCCGGCGACACCAGCTACGTCGTCGTCGGTGCCGACACCGTCAAGCAGCCCAGCGCCGGCGGCGAGGCCACCCAGGACTCCCAGGACGTCCCCTGGTACCAGGCGCTACGCGAGTCCTCGCAGGCCGCCGGCCAGAGCAGGAGCGGGACCGACGGCGCCTCGACGGACGGCTCCAAGACAGACCCGGGCGGTAAGGCCCTCAACCCCACCCAGAAGGGCCTGCCCACCGGCGCGCCCAGCCAGGCACCGTCGGAGCCGCCCAAGACCTCGCCGAGCCCGGTTCCCACCCCGCAGACGAAGGAGACCCCGTGAGCCCGATCCTCGAGCCTCAGGAGACCGAGCCGGCTGCTGAGCAAAGCCAGTGAGCATGTCGGCGAGCATGTTGGTGAGCAAGGCGCTGAGCGGACGACGGAGTCTGTCACGCCCGCCGACCTCGAGGCCCTGGCGGACCAGCTGGGGCGGGTGCCGCGCGGCGTCGTCGCCATCGCCGCCCGCTGCGTGTGCGGGCGTCCGACCGTGGTGCGCACCGCACCGCGCCTTGACGACGGCACCCCCTTCCCGACCAGCTACTACCTCACCCACCCGGCCGCCGTGAAGGGCTGCTCCACCCTCGAGGCCGAGCACCTCATGGAGACCTTCAACGCCGACCTCGCCGCCGACGAGGAGCTGGCCGCCGCCTACGCCGCCGCCCACGCCGACTACCTGGCCCGGCGCGCCGAGCTCGGGCAGGTCCCCGAGATCGACGGCGTCTCCGCCGGCGGGATGCCCGTGCGCGTCAAGTGCCTCCATGCCCTGCTCGGGCACGCCCTGGCCACCGGCCCCGGCGTCAACCCGATCGGCGACAGCACCCTGGAGGTTCTGCGCGAGCGCGGACTGTGGGATCCTGAGCGCTGCTTCTGCTGACCGGTCAGGCGGCCCGCCCGGCCTGCCTCGGGCCTGACGGCTGTCCAGTCGGCCGTCGGCGTCCGCACTACTCGTCCAGTCCTTGTCCGTCCCCACCCTCATCAGCCCGCCCCAGCCCAGGAGGCCGCTCGTCATGACCCGCGTCGCCGCAATCGACTGCGGCACTAACACCATCCGCCTCCTCATCGCCGAGGCAGACCGAGATCAGTCGGGTCGCCCCCGCCTGGAGGTGCTGCGCCGCCGCAACGAGATCGTGCGCCTGGGACAGGGCGTGGACCGCACCGGCATGCTCGACCCCGAGGCCCTGGAGCGCACCCTGAGGGTCGTGGCCGCCTACGCCGCCGACTGCGATGAGCTGGGCGTGGCCCCCGGCGAGGCCGTCCGGCGTTTCGTGGCCACCTCCGCCACTCGCGACGCCAGCAACCGGGAGGACTTCGTGGCCGGCGTGCGCCGGCTGCTGGGGATCGAGCCCGAGGTCGTCAGCGGTCAGGAGGAGGCTCGTCTGTCCTTCAGCGGCTCGCTCCTAGGAGCCCGCGGGGCAGAGGGCGCAGAAGTACAGGGACGGGCCGGGCGAGTGCCTGCGCCGCGTCTCGTCGTCGACCTCGGGGGCGGCTCCACCGAGCTGGTCCTGGGGATGGACGAGCCCAGCGCCGCCATCAGCCTGGACACCGGCAGCGTGCGCATCACTGAGCGGTTCCTGTCGAGCGGCGTCACCGTGGGGGCCGAGGCGGCCGCGCGTGCCGAGGTCCGCGGTCTCCTGGACGATGCCGAACGGGTCGTCGACCTGTCCGCCCCCGGCCGGCTGGTGGGGCTGGCCGGCACCATCACCACCGTCACCGCCCACGCCCTGGGCCTCCAGGACTTCGATCCGCAGGCCCTGAACGGCGCCGAGCTGAGCCCCGACGCCGTCCTGGCGTCCTGCGAGGCGATCATCCACTCCACCGCCGAGCAGCGCGCCTCCTGGGGCTACCTCGCCCCCGGGCGCCGCGACGTCATCGCCGCCGGCGCCCTCGTGTGGAGCGAGGTCGTCACCCGCGTGGTGGAGCGGACCGCCGCTGCCGGGCGCCCGCTGGAGCGAGTCACCACCAGCCTCTATGACATCCTCGACGGCATCGCCCTGTCGCTTGTGCCCGCACAGGCAGGTCCGGAAGGAGACGAGGTGTGAGAGCGTCGTCGCTGACCTGGGGCGGATGCACCATTCCCGGCGACGGGGGAGTGCCCGCCGTGGCCGTCTCCCTGACCGGTCCGACCGCCGCCCATGCCCGGGCCCAGGCCCGCCATGCCATCGATGCCGGCGCCGACGTTCTCGAGCTGCGCGTCGACCTGCTCGAGGAGGTCGACGCCCTCGTCGCCTTCACCGAGGCCCTCGGTGAGGAGCCGTCTACCACCGATTCGATGGTCGTGACCACTGCGGCCGCCCAGGTCCTGGAGTGCCTGCGCCGTATGGCCGACGTCGTTGACGCCACTCCCTTGCTGCTCACGTGCCGTACCGCTGCCGAGGGCGGCCGGGCCCGCCTGGACGACTCCGGCTACGGCGCCCTCCTGTGCTCCGTCCTCGACGAGCTGGCCGGCTGGGAGCCCGGGCGCCGCCCGAGCGCCATCGACGTCGAGGTCCAGCGCGGCTGCCTGCCGCAGGTCTCCGAGCAGGCCCACGGACTGGGGATCGACGTTGTCGCCTCCTTCCACGACTTCAAGACCACCCCCGCCGACGACGTCCTCGAGGACGTTCTGTCTCGCATGGCCTCCGAGGGCGCGGACCTGGCCAAGATCGCCGTGTGGCCCACCGGTGCGGACGACGTCGCCCGCCTCCTGGGCGTGTGCGCGCGGGCCACGGCGGCCCCGGGGAAGGGAACGGGCCTGGGCCTGCCTGTGGCCGCCATGTCCATGGGGGCGCTCGGCGCGGTCAGCCGTGTGGCCCCGGTCTTCGGGTCAGCGCTGACCTTCGCCGTCGTCCCGACGAGCAGGGGGAGACCCAGGCCTCTGCCCCCGGTCAGCTGCCGATCCAGGACGTGCGCCGCTGCCTGGAGCTGCTGCGAGCCTGACTCGTCCTCCTGGCGATCTTGCGCAGGTGTCTCACAGGCCTTCCTCCCAGGCCAGGATCGTGCGGGCCATGAGACCGGTGTTGCCGGTCTGGCAGTGACTCGCCGCGCTCTCGGCCCTGGTGAAGGTGCGGGTGGTCACCGAGCGGGCGGCGGTGAGGCGCTCGGCCTGACGAATCATCTGGTGGTGCGGCACGAACTCGTCCTCGGCACCCTGCATGAGCAGGACGTCCCCGGCGACCCTGGGGGAGACGCCGGCCGTGGAGAAGGTGGCCGCAGCGCGTAGGAACTCAGCGGGCGAGTGCGTCCCCGTGACGTGCATGCCCTGCCACATGCCCCACCAGGTCACCGGGCTGCGACGGGCCTGCTCGGTCAGTACCCGATTGAGAACCTTCGTGGGAGTCCGGGTGATGAGCGGCTCGAGGTGTGCGAGAGACCGCCCGGCACCGCGCGCCAGAGCCGGCGGAAGCGCCTGGGAGACGAGGACCTCCAGGAAGTCGTCGAGCACGTCGAAGGCGACGACGCGCCTGACTCGCGGCTCGCCGGCGGCGGCGTGCATGACGAGCCCGCCTCCCAGGGACATGCCGACGAGTGTGGTCTCCTCGATGTCGAAGTGGTCCAGGACCGCCGAGACCGGCGCTGCCCAGTCGGTGCGCATGGTGAGCCTCTGGCCCGTCCTGAGTCCGGGCGACGTACCTGCCTCCAGATCGGCCTCCAGAGTGCCGCCCTGGCCAGGGCCCTCGAAGGCGATGACTCTCCGTCCGCGCTTCGCCACAGCGGCCAGGACAGGGAAGGTCTCCTCGATATAGGAGTCGAAGCCGCCGAGGACGACCCACGTACTTCGTGGAGGCTGTGCGGCGTCGGGGTCCGTCAGCTCATAGGCGGGCAGGAACCCGCCCTCGAAGGGGGGATGAGCTCGGGCTCCAGCGCGAAGCAGCGTCGCAGAGAGGAGACGAACCTCCGACGAGTCGGTGCCTTGAGCGGGTTGCCGGGTTGCATGAAGAACTCCGCCCCGCGGACGAAGAAGGCCGCCTCCAGGTCGTGCTCCTGATCCCGGACCCGATCGGCGAGGTCCAGGTAGGTCCGCACCCAGTCGGCGATCCGGGTGGTGCGCGGCACCACCGGCAGGAAGTCGGCGACCGCCCGCTCAGTGACGAGCCACCGGTTGGCCTGCAGGTTGAGGAAGCGGTTGCTGCTCAGGCGGCGGAAGCCGATAGCGGGTGCATCCAGGTCGAGTGCGTACGTGACGTCCATGAGGGCCCCTTGATCTATAAAAGCAAGAAAGTTGCGTTTAGGACTGTAGTGTGCGATCCGTCGTCGACGCAAGCCGCTGTCCTAGGCTGATGTCATGGAGCCGAGCAGCAGTGAAGAGCCGGGGAAGGGTGGCCCGGAGGGTGCCATGAGCTCCGTGAGCACTGTGCGCTCGCGCCCCGGCGGCCGTTCCAGGCGCGTGCGCCGAGCGGTGCTGGACGCCGTTGTTGAGCTGCTGGAGGAGGGCGGTGCCCGGGCGGTCACCATCGCCGAGGTCGCCAAGCGCTCCGGGGTCAACGCCTCCTCGATCTACCGCCGCTGGCGCGGCGTCGATGCCCTCATCCTCGACGCCGCCCAGGACCTGAGCCTGGACGCCATCGAGGTGGCCGACACCGGCTCCCTCGAGGACGACCTGTGCGTCACGGCGGTGTCGGTAGCTGCCTTCCTGCGCACGGACCTCGGGATCGCCATGGCCCGTGCCCTCATTGACGCGCCCCCGGAGGTCCTGGAGCGCATCGGCGACTGGCCGCAGTTCTGGGCCACCCGCCTCCGGCGCTTCGAGCCGGTCTTCACCCGCGCCGCCGCGCGTGGGGAGGTGGCGGCCGACGTCGACCAGTCCGTCATCGCCTCCATTAGCGAGATGATCGCCGCGCAGACCTACTTCCTCACCCTCTTCCGGCGCGAGGAGGTCGACGATCCCGCCGCCCGACTCATCGTCCGCCGCGCGCTCGCGGCCGCTGGGCTGTAGGTCCGGCCCCCGCGGGACCGCCCGATATGGACGCATGCGGTGATGGATCTTGAGTCTGGCAGCGCCCAGGCTCTTGCCAAGGCCTCAACCGGTACGGCTGATCCCGCTCCCGCCTTATGGTCCTCATTGCGACGGAGTACCACATGTGATTCGACAGTCTAGCTGCAGGCCTGCGGCTCACGCGTTCGTAGGGTAGGTCGAGCCTTCGAGGGGAGAGAGGGCGCCGCGCGACCTAAGGCGCGACCGCGCGAACCGGTCCGGTCTTGCTGGGGCTCGTTGCGTGTGCCTGGCCCATCAGCCCCTTCAGGTGAGGCGCCCCACCGGCACCTGGCTGTTCGCGGGGTGCGCCCATGCCGTAGTCTTGCCCACGTTGCCCCGGCGAGGGACGTGCCTTGAGAAGGTGCGCATCCGTGATCGACGTGGTGGTACCTGGCGGTACTGCGCGTCGTCGCGCCCAGCCGGACCACCATCAGCCGCGGGGCACCGGGCCCCGCCTCATCCGCAAGGAGAGCCTCATGGCCAACAACGCCATCACCCTCAAGGCCCAGGACCGTACCGAGTTCGGCAAGGGATCGGCCCGCCAGGCCCGCCGCGCCGGCCAGGTCCCCGTCGTCGTCTACGGTCACGGTACCGAGCCCCGCCACCTCCTGCTCGAGGAGCACGCCACCCGCCTGGCCCTGCGCAACAACGACAACGCCCTGGTTGAGCTGGACATCGACGGCGGCGAGACCCTCCTGGCCCTGGCCAAGGACGTGCAGCGCCACCCCATCCGTCCCGGCGTGCAGCACGTCGACTTCCTCCTGGTGAACCGCAACGAGCGCGTCGACGTCGAGGTTCCGGTCGCTGTCATCGGCACTGCCGCCCCCGGCACCATGCACATGATCGAGGCCGTCACTGTCATGGTCTCCGCCCCGGCCGTCTCCGTGCCCGAGGCCATTGAGGTCGACATCACCGGTGTGGCTGCCGGCACCGTCCTCACCATCGCCGACATCACCCTGCCCGAGGGCGTCGAGGCCGTCTCCGACGCCGAGACCGCCGTGGTCAACGTGGCCAACGAGCACGCCGTCGCCTCCGAGGTTCCTGAGGTCGTTCCCGCTGAGGGCGACGACGCCGAGGCCGCGGCCGAGTGAATCACGCGTGACTTACATGTTCAGCCCTGACGACGTGCCGGCCGGCATCTTCAGTGCATCCTGCGCCATCTGTGTCCGGTCCGTTCGGGGACAGGCCGCATGAGTGAGGCCTGGCTCGTCGTCGGGCTGGGGAACCCCGGGACCCGGTACGCCCGCAACCGCCACAACGTCGGCTACATGGTGCTCGACGTCCTGGCCGAGCGCACCGGGTCCCGGTTCTCCAACCACAAGAAGGCTCGTGCCCGCGTGGCCGAGGGGCGGCTGGGCATGATGTCCCGGCGGCGCCCCCGGCCCCCGCGTCATCCTGGCCGAGCCCTCGGTGCTCATGAACCTCTCCGGTGGCCCCGTGTCCGGGCTCGTCTCCTACTACGGCATCGACCCCACCGCACGTCTGCTCGTCATCCACGACGAGCTCGACCTGCCCGCCCACGAGCTGCGCCTCAAGCGCGGAGGCGGCGAGGGGGGCCACAACGGCTTGCGATCCATCAGCAAGTCCGTCTCCACCAAGGACTATGCGCGGTTGCGCGTGGGCATCGGCCGCCCACCGGGCCGCCAGGACCCCTCCGACTTCGTCCTGTCCGACTTCCCCGGCCGTGATCGCGCAGACCTCGGCGTCACCCTGGAGCAGGCCGCCGACGCCGTCGAGCAGGTCGTCACGCTCGGCTTCGACGCCGCCCAGCAGCGACTCCACGCGCCCCGCTGACCGAAGGGACGCTCCGTCGCCGGCTGCCCTCGATGAGGGTGCCCGGGCTCAGGCCATGAGGCCGGTCTCGTAGGCGACGACGACGGCCTGGACCCGATCGCGCACGTCCAGCTTGGCCAGCACATTGCCCACATGCGTCTTGACGGTGGTGGCCGAGACAACGAGGTGCTCGGCGATCTCCGCATTCGACATGCCCTGGCTCATGAGCACCAGGATCTCCTTCTCACGCGGAGTCAGCGAGTCGATGCGCGGATCCGAGGCCTGGGCCGGCGTCCCCGAGTTGGGTAGCGAGGAGGCGAACATCTCCAGCATCCGCTGGGTGATGCGCGGTGAGACGACCGCCTCCCCGGAGGCCACCGTGCGGATCGCCTCGGCGAGCTCGGCGGGCCGGGTGTCCTTGAGCAGGAAGCCGGAGGCCCCGGCGCGCAGCCCGGCGAAGGCGTACTCGTCCAGGTCGAAGGTGGTCAGAATGAGCACGCGCGTGCCCGGGCACTCGCGGGCGATGCGCTCGGTGGCCTCGATGCCGTTCATACCTGGCATGCGCACGTCCATGAGGATGACATCGGGGTGCAGGGCCTTGGCCTGGGCCAGGGCGGAGGTTCCATCGGAGGCCTCACCGACGACGGCGATGTCCTCCTCGGCCTCCAGCACCATGCGAAAGCCCATGCGCATGAGGGCCTGGTCGTCGGCGAGCACGACGCTGATGGTGCCGCTGACCTCACCGGGCCGTTCGGCCCCACCGGGCTGGAGGGGCTCGCCGTTACTCACAGGGGCATCTGCCATGAGGAAGTCCCTTCGTCATGCTCGTCCCAGCGCAGGACCGCTCGGACTCGCCAGCCCGTGGGTGTCGGGCCGGCCTGTACGGTCCCACCATAGACCGATGCGCGCTCCCGCATGCCGATGAGACCTTTGCCAGATCCGTGCATCGGACGTGTGCCGGGGGCGGCCTCGTTGTCCACGGTCAGGATCACGGTGCCGATGTGCCGCTCGACATCGACCTTGACGGCCGGTGTCGTCGGGGCGTAGCGCAGCACGTTGGTCAGCGCCTCCTGGGCGATGCGGAACACCGTGAGCTGGAGGGACTTGTCCTCGGGGAGAGCGGTGCCCACCCACCGGTAGCTGACGGGCACGCCCGCCGCCTCGAAACGCCTGACCAGCTCGGTGATATCAGCCTGTTCAGGGGCCGGAGCCAGGGGCAGGTCTCCCTGGGACCGGTCGTCTCCGCCGTCGGTGGCCTGCTGACGCAGGCTGGCGATGGGGGCACTGGGCTCGACCGGTGTGACCGTTCCCAAGGGAGCAAACTCGGGTACCGGCACGTCGCGGACCTCGTGGCTGTGCGCCGAGGACGCCGAGGCCGTTGAGGGCGCTGGCGGTTCCGGGGACTGTGAGGATGTTGCGGGTTCCGGGTCTGTTGAGCCGATCAGGTCGGTGGTGGGGCCGTCGGCGACCGACGGGTCCTCCCGCAGGACCCCCACCAGGCGGCGGGTATCGGCCAGTGCGCTGCGTCCGGCCTCGGCCAGGGTCTCCATGGCCTGCTTGGCGACGGCCGGGTTCCGCTCCACGGTGGCGGCGGCGCCGTCGGCCATGGTGATCATGACGGCCAGGGAGTGGGCGACGACGTCGTGCATCTCCCGGGCGATGCGGCTGCGCTCCTCGGCCGCCGCCAGCAGCGCGGTCTGCTCACTGGCCAGAGCCATCCTGGCTGAGCGGGCCTTGAGGGCCTCGAGACGCAGACGAGTATTGCGGGCGTTGAAACCCACCAGGACACCGATAGCGGTGATGAGGCTCGCAATGAGGATGTTCTTGACGAGCACGAAGAGGGGGTAGGAGGTGATGAAGTAGGTGTCAGTGGTGGAGACGACCACGTTGATCGCCCATGCCGCCCAGGTGGTGGAGGCTCGACGGTGAGAGGCGAGGGTACCCAGGCAGATCGGCATGGCCAGGAGGGGGATCAAGGCGATACCGAATGACATGGAGCCACGCTGCTGGTCAGTGAGGTGATAGACGTGCACCTGCATGAAGAGGTAGATCTCAGGGATTACCAGCAGAATGGCCCACACCCATATGGGATAACGTCGTCGCAGCGCGAGTGCGACTCCACCAATCGCCAGTGTGGACAGTGTTATCGGCAGATGCAGAGTGACGTCGTGGTCGGCGTCCGGCCCTACGGTGGCCAAGAGGATCATCAACAGGTTCAGCAGAACGATCCCGACAGCGATGAGCGTATCGGCGATTGCGGGAGAACGGTGGTACCACTGCTCGATGGTGCGCCACATGCTTCGGGGCCTGGGCGCTGGGTGGAGACCTGGGTCGATGTCAGCGGACAAGTCAGTGGCGGGATGGCCTGGCTGAAGGTTGGGCAGCTGGCTGGGCATAGGTCTCAGTGTGTCATTCCACGGGGTTGTGATCGACGACGACTTGAGCGGCTGCGTTGACCCGGGCCGCTGGGAGCGGGGCCTGTGTGCGTCGTCGGGGGAGAGGGGCTGGCGCTGGGGCGTGGTCGCCGTCGGCAGGGAACGGACCATGGCCCGCAGGAGGGCCGGGTTGCTCAGGACCGAGCGGAGCGACTCCCTCGCCTCGGGAGAACCGGAGTTCTCCCGAGGCGAGATGGGTGAAGGGGCTGAGGGAGGAGGCGTGGGGACTGACATGGGTCAAGACCTCCGGATGACAGGACGTCTTGCCGGCTCAGGCGTCACGCCGGGAGAAGACGACCCAGGCGGCGATGAGCGGGACGAGCGCCCAGGCGACGAAGACCGCGATGGCCTGGCCGTGGCTGAGGAACTGGACGCCATCCCCTCCCCACTGGGTCGCGTTCTGGAACGGGTCTGAGACGGCCGAGGAGACGGTGCTGGGCAGGCAGCCGATGACCTTGTTGATCCACTCCCACTTGCTGGCTGCGAGCTGGAGGGGGACGGCGACGACGAACAGGAGGGAGACGATGACGGTGATGGCGCCGGCGGTTGAGCGCAGCAGGAAGCCGATGCCCAGGGTCATGAGGGCGATGACGGCGTAGGCCAGTCCCGAGCCCCAGATGTAGCCGGCGTAGTGAGCGTCGGTGAGGGAGCCCGCGTGCTCGCCGAGGAAGGGCTTGGAGATCGCCCAGGACAGGAAGACGGACACGGATCCCAGGATGAAGGAGACGACGGCCAGGACCACGGCCTTGGACAGTAGGAGTCGTCCGCGTTTGGGGACGGCGGCCAGGGAGGAGCGGATTTGTCCGGAGGAGTACTCGCCGGTGATGATGAGGGCTCCCAGGACCGCGACGACGATCTGCCCGAAGTTCAGACCTGCGGTGATGGATTCCTTGGCCGTGTCCTGGTACTGCTCGGACTGTCCGAAAGCGGCGGCGAGGCCGGCGCCGAACAGGACGGTCAGTGCGATGGCGATGAAGGACGTGATCCAGGTTGAGCGCAGGGTCCAGAGCTTGATCCACTCCGCGCGTACGGAGCGCAGGATGGTCTGGCGGCCCTGGATGTGCACGCCGGTGCGGCGGGGGAAGACGTTACTCGCAGCGTTGGCGGTGGTCTTCGCGGGTGCTTGGAAGACGGGGGTGGTGGGGGCGTTGGCAGTCATGGCAGGACTTTCTGTGCAAGAGGACTGGTGCAGCTGACGTGCGGAGGTGGTGACGTGCGAATGCGGGCCTGCTAGGCCGCCCGGTTCTGGGACTGCGGCACGTCCTGGTGGGCGGGATCGGTGCGGTACTCGACGGAGTCGCTGGTCAGGTTCAGGTAGGCCTCTTCGAGGCTGGCGTGGATGGTGGTGAGCTCGTGCAGGACGATGCCGCCCTGGGCGGCGAGCTCGCCGATGGCGGCGGCGGTGGCGTCGGTGGTCTCCAGGACGCTGGGGGCCACGGGACGAGCGGCCAGGTTGCGGGCGGCCATGAGCTCGGCGAGCCGGGTGGCCTGCGGCGAGGCCACGCGCACGCGGTCGGTGGTGGCCGAGGCGATGACGTCGTCGACCCGGCCGGTCGACAGGATGCGACCGCGACCGATGACCAGGAGCTGGTCGGCGGTCTGGGCCATCTCGCTCATGAGGTGGGAGGAGATGAAGACGGTGCGGCCCTCGCCGGCCAGGCGGCGGCAGGTCTCTCGCACCCACTTGACGCCCTCGGGATCCAGGCCGTTGACGGGCTCGTCGAACAGAAGCACGCCGGGGTCGCCCAGGAGAGCGGCGGCGATGCCCAGGCGCTGTCCCATGCCCAGGGAGAAGCCCTTGACGCGCTTCTTGGCCACCGAGGTCAGACCGGTGATCTCCAGGACCTCGTCGACCCGCTTGGTGGGGATACCGTTGGAGGCGGCCAGCTGACGCAGGTGGCTGCGGGCGCTGCGCGATCCGTGCAGGCCCTTGGCGTCCAGCAGGGCGCCCACCTCGCACAGGGGAGCGGACAGCTCCCGGTAGGGGGTGCCCGTTGACGGTGACCGTGCCACTGGTGGGCTTGTCCAGGCCCATGATCATGCGCATCGTGGTGGATTTGCCGGCCCCGTTGGGGCCCAGGAAGCCGGTCACGGTGCCGGGCTTGACGGTGAAGGAGATGTTGTCGACCGCGGTCTTGTGACCGTAGCGCTTGGTGAGATTGACTGCCTCGATCATGATGTTCCTTCTTCGACGTAGGCCTCGGATGAGGTGGAGGCTGGCTTGCCTGGTTTTCCAGGGGCCAACCGGATGGCTCCAGCCTAGAAAGGCGCCGTCATCGGCGAATCGGCCGGGGTGACGAACCTGGGACTATCCGGGGCCAAGCCGCCAGGGGGAGGCGGATCGTCCTGGAGGATGAGAACCGATTGATCGGGGTGTCCGGGCGGACCGGAGAAAACCGCTGGAGGAAGGCGCCGGCGTGTGGCGAATGGATGGGTACCTCTCCCCTGAGCGCTACGTCGTCAGGGAAAAGGGTTCCCTTCGGCGCACCGGGAGTGCGCATAATTGGGTCCAGTCTCCGGTAACGGCCCTCCACGGCCGGCCGGGCTGCGAGCGGGCGCCCCCGGGCCGTTCGCCCCAGACCCCCTCAGAGAGGATTGAGAGGATCATGTCCAACCCCTTCTTCAACCGTAGCGCCGCCTTCCAGGAGGGCGGCCGGGTGGAAGGGTCGGCCCCGACCCAGACGCCCAACGGATACCCCACGATGCCCGGCTACCAGGCCGGCCAATACGGTCAGTACGGCCAGCAGGCCGCCGGCTACGGGCAGCAGTACGGCCAGTACGGTCAGGCCGCCAACCAGTACGGTCAGACTGCCGGATACGGCCAGGTGAGCCCCGAGCAGATGGCCGGCCTGGAGGCCCAGTACCAGGCGCCGTCGGCCACCAACGCGGACATGCGCCGTATGACCTACGACGACGTCATCATCCGCACCGCCGGAATGTTCGCCCTCATCCTGGCCCTGGGCGCCCTGTCCTGGAACCTGGTAACCAGTACGGATGAGTCGACCATCGGGTTGGGCCTCATGGCGATGTTCGTCGGCTTCGTCGGCAGCCTTGTCCTGGGACTCGTCAACTCCTTCAAGCGGGTGCCCTCCCCGGCCCTCATCCTGGCCTACGCGGCCTTCGAGGGCCTCCTGCTCGGCGGTTTCTCCGGCTTCATGGAGGCCCGCTACGAGGGCATCGTCGTCCAGGCCGTGCTGGCGACGCTGGCCACCTTCGGTGCCATGCTCGCCGCCTACTCCTACGGTGGCTTCCGGGTCCAGGGGCGGTTCCGCCGGGTGGTGGTCGTGGCCACGTTCGGTTACGGGATCTTCTGCCTCATCAACCTCGGTCTCATGGCGACCGGTGCGACCACCGGGGCCTGGGGACTGCGCTCCATGACCATCATGGGGATCCCGCTGGGCATTCCGCTCGGGATTCTTGCGGTCGTCCTGGCCTCCCTCTTCCTGGCGATCGACTTCGAGTCCATTGAGAACGGGGTTCGCAACGGGCTGCCTCAGCGCTATGCCTGGGCGGGGGCCTTCGGCCTGGTCCTCACCATCGTGTGGCTCTACGTGGAGTTCCTCCGCCTGCTGAGCTACTTACGAGACTGACTCGATTCGCGGGCTCGAGGCCGATTCGTCCGGTCCGGGCTCGCGCCACCGCCTCGGACGGGGCCGGGACGTGTTGCAGCGTCCCGGCCCCGCCGCGTATCCGGGCGATTGTCCGCTGCGTGCCCCGCCGTGGTTTCCTCGGCGCGCTCCGGGGCGCCTCGGCCCCGTTCGACCCGCGTGGGGAGTTCGCGATGGGCCGAGGCCCGTAGCGACCTCGGACCAGGGGCCTCACGTAGGCTCGCCGCATGATCAACATCAACATGCCCTCCGTCGAGGGCGCCAAGGGCACCAAGCCCACGCTCACCTTCCCCGGGCCCGAGGCCCCCGAGGGCCTGCAGGTCCAGGTGCTCGACGCCGGCGACGGCCAGGTGGTCGAGGCCGGTGACACGATCGTGGCCAACTACCTCGGGCAGATCTGGGGCGGCGACGTCTTCGACAACTCCTACGACCGCGGTCAGCCGCTGAACTTCCAGGTCGGTGTCGGCATGGTCATCCGTGGCTGGGACGACGCCCTCGTGGGGCAGCGCGTGGGCTCGCGCCTCCTGCTGTCCATCCCCTCCGAGCTCGGCTACGGCGACCGCGGCGTCCCGCAGGCCGGCATCCGGGGCGGCGACACCCTCGTCTTCGTCACGGAGATCCTCGGCGTCATCTGAGCCGGGCTCTCCCGTCCACTGGTCCGCGCGTTCGTACGGTAGGCGCCGCAGACGTACCTCAGGGGTGCGTCCCGAGCCCTACGGTACGAACGCGCGCTTGCTCGCGGCGGCTCGGCTCGGCGATAGCTGCGATGACCTGTGAGTGGTGCGCTCGCCCGCCGGATGCTTGCCGGCTCTTTCACGCGGCTGCTGTCATGGTGCGATGAAGTTGCTTCCGCCCAAGGCTCGTCCCGGTGATCACGTCGCGATCCTGTCCCCTTCCTTGGCGGCCCCCGGTTTCGCCCCGGCGGTTCACGAGCAGGCCATGACCAGGCTCGCCGCTCTCACCGGCCTGGTCCCCGTGGAGTACCCGACCACGAGGCAGCTCGGCGCCTCGCCCGAGGAACGTGCCCGCGATCTCAATGCCGCATTCGCCGATCCAAGCATCCGCGCGATCTTGGCGACCGTGGGCGGCGAGGACCAGATCGCGGTCATACCGCACCTCGACGGCGCCGCGGCGCTGTCCGACCCCAAGCCATTCCTCGGGTTCAGCGACAACACGAACCTCCACCAGTGGCTGTGGTCGCTGGGCATCGCCAGCTTCTACGGCGGTTCCACCCAGGTCCACGTCGGCCCGGGCCCGCACGTCGACCCGATCCACCTCGACTCGCTGCGGGCGGCGCTGCTGACCGGGGCAGAGCTGGAGATCACCGAACCGGGGGGAGTCCGAGGACATGGGGCACGACTGGCTCGACCCCCGAGCCCTCACCGAGTTCGGTGAGCGCGAGGCCACCGAGCCCTGGACCTGGGCGGGGCCGTCCCGCTCGGTGACCGGTCCCACCTGGGGTGGCTGCCTCGAGGTGCTCCAGTGGGTGCTGACCGCCGGCCGGTTCCCGGCCGACCCCCACGTCCTGGACGGCGCCGTCATGCTCATCGAGACCTCGGAGATGCTCCCGTCAGCTTCTGAGGTGGCGTGGATCCTGCGCGCCATGGGCGAGCGCGGACTGCTGGCCGCCGTCGACGCGGTCCTCGTGGCTCGCCCACCCGCCTCCTCGCTGGAGGACCGCCGGGACGCCCCGGCCAGGGCCCGCTTCCGAGCGGAGCAGCGTGATGCCGTCGTCGAGACCGTCGGGCGCTACAACCCTGAGGCGGTCATCTGCGTAGGGGTCCCCTTCGGACACACCCGCCCCCAGTGGATCGTGCCGCACGGCGGAACCATGACTCTTGACGGCGCCTCGCACCGGATCACTGCCAGCTACGCCTGAACAGCTCGGGGCTGCGGCACCTGGGATACTCTAGAGACGGCGCGCTCGCGCCACACCCGGTAGCACGAACTGCACGGTCCGGAGGAAGTCCGGATGACGCCGTCGGGCCACAGGCCCTGCATCCGCCCCGAACTTGTCGTGGGCAAGCGACAACCAGGCGTTCGTCACCTCGGGGATGCCGTTCATCGGACGTCACGGGGACTCCTGCTGCGCCGGGTGCGATCACTCGCACCCGAAAAGGAGTCCCATGTCAAGCACGCCCACCCCCGACAGGCGGACCGGTGTCCCCGCCAGCATCTCAGCCCAGCTCACCGTGTTCTTCGACGGCCGCTTCTGGGTCGGCGTCCTCGAGCACCATGAACTCCGCCATGGCGGCGACGCGAACAGTCGTGCCATCACGGTGCGGGCGGCACGACACGTCTTCGGCGCCGAGCCCAGCGACGTCGAGCTCTACGACTTCCTCCTGACTCATGGCGGGATCCCTCATCGACCGGGCCGCTGCTTCTCCTCCGGTACCGGCGCCCAGATCAGTGGACTCGTCGTCGACTCCCCGCCCCAACCCCAAGCGCGCCGCCCGGCAGGCCGCCAAGGAGGCCGCCCGGGCGCGCCCGTCCACCGCTGCGCAGGCCGCCCTGGCCGCTGCTCGCGAGGAGTCATCCGCTCGCGGGGCCCGCAACCGGAGCCGGCGCCGCCGTCAGGAGGCGGACGAGGCCTGGATTCGCCGTCGGGAGCGGGCCAAGCGCCGTCATCGCGGCCGTTGACGCAAGAGAGGTGTTCCGGAAATCGTGGCTGCGAGGGCTGCCTGGCGGGCGTCGGCGTCGGTGCCCGGCAGCCTCCTCCAGACCGCGCCGGATCAGCGTTATCGCGGGTGTCACGTCTCAGGGAGAGGAAGCGGTGCGGCACCAGGGGCCAACGAGGGCTACGCTATGGCAACACGGCGTCGTGAAGCGCTGGCCATTCCCCTGCGGCCGGCTCCTTGCGACGCCGTTCCAGTCCGCTTGCCTGAGAAGGAACCGCTCATGCCGCAGTACCGCAGCGCCACCTCCACCCACGGCCGCAACATGGCGGGCGCCCGGGCTCTGTGGCGGGCCACAGGCGTCAAAGGACTCGGACTTCGGTAAACCTATCATCGCCATCGCGAACTCCTTCACCCAGTTCGTCCCCGGGCACGTGGGCCTGCGCGACGTCGGGCGCCTCGTGGCCACCGAGATCGAGGCCGCCGGCGGCCTGGCCAAGGAGTTCAACACGATCGCCGTCGACGACGGCATCGCCATGGGCCATGACGGCATGCTCTACTCCCTGCCCAGCCGCGATCTCATCGCCGACTCCGTGGAGTACATGGTCAGCGCCCACTGCGCCGACGCCCTCGTGTGCATCTCCAACTGCGACAAGATCACCCCGGGCATGCTCATGGCCGCCATGCGGCTCAACATCCCGGCCATCTTCATCTCCGGCGGCCCCATGGAGTCGGGCAAGATGATCGCCGCCGACGGCACCACCCGCAAGCTCGACCTCATCGACGCCATGATGGACGCCGCTGACCCCACGGTCGCCGACGAGACCATCAGCGCCATCGAGCGCCTGGCCTGCCCCACCTGCGGCTCCTGCTCGGGCATGTTCACCGCCAACTCCATGAACTGCCTCACCGAGGCCCTCGGCCTGGCCCTGCCCATGAATGGCACCCTGCTGGCCACCCACGCCGACCGCGGCGAGCTCTTCAAACGGGTGGGCCACCAGATCGTCGAGATCACCCGGGCCTACTACGAGCACGACGACGACTCCGTCCTGCCGCGCTCCATCGCCACCAAGGCCGCCTTCGAGAACGCCATGAGCCTGGACATCGCCATGGGCGGCTCCACCAACACCGTCCTGCACCTGCTGGCCGCCGCCCAGGAGGCCGAGGTCGACTTCACCATGGCCGACATCGACCGCCTCTCGCGCAAGGTCCCCCACCTGGCCAAGGTCGCGCCGTCGACGAACCTCTACCACATCGAGGACGTCCACCGCGCCGGCGGCATTATCGGCATCCTCGGCGAGCTCGACCGCGGAGGCCTGCTGGAGACCTCCACCACCAACGTCCTGCGCTCCACCCTGGGTGACGAGCTCGCCGCCTACGACATCGCCCGCCCCGGCCCCGACGGCGTCCCCGGCTCCCAGGTCAGCGAGGAGATCCGCACCGGCTACCTCGCCGCCCCCGCCGGCGTGCGCACCACCGAGATGTTCTCCCAGGCCTCCCGCTGGGAGTCCCTCGACACCGACCGCGCCGCCGGCTGCATCCGCGACATCGCGCACGCCTACTCCGCCGACGGCGGCCTGGCCGTCCTCTTCGGCAACATCGCCGAGAAGGGCTGCATCGTCAAGACCGCCGGCGTGGACGAGTCGATCCTGACCTTCTCCGGGCCCGCCGTCGTCTTCGAGTCCCAGGAGGACGCCGTCGCCGGGATCCTCGGCAAGCAGGTGACCTCCGGTGACGTCGTCATCATCAGCCACGAGGGACCGCGCGGTGGCCCCGGTATGCAGGAGATGCTCTACCCGACGACGTACATCAAGTCCATGCACCTGGGTAAGGAGTGCGCCCTGCTCACCGACGGGCGCTTCTCCGGGGGCACCTCCGGCCTGAGCATCGGTCACGTCTCCCCGGAGGCGGCGGCCGGCGGACTCATCGGCCTGGTGCGCAGCGGCGACGTCATCGACATCGACATCCCGCGCCGCTCCATCTCCGTGCGCCTGAGCGATGAGGAGATCGAGCGCCGCCGGGCCGAGGAGGAGGCCCGCGGAGAGGACGCCTGGACCCCGCACGTGGACCGGCCCCGCAAGGTCTCCGCAGCACTGCGCGCCTACGCGATGCTCGCCACCAGCGCCGACCTGGGCGCTGTACGCGACCTCAAGCGCCTCGGGATGAAGTAGCCCGGGCGGGCCGGGGGTGACGACCCGGACTGACCAATTGCGTATTTGAAAATCGTTGTCACTCGTATCTAAAGTTTGCGTGTGACAATCGTTCTCAGATCGTTGGTGGTGCGCTCCGGCAGCACTGCGCTGGTCGACGGCGTCGACCTGCGTCTTGCACCCGGGAGCCGGACCGCCCTGGTCGGCGCCTCCGGTGCGGGCAAGTCCCTGACCTGTGCCGCGCTCGCGGGCACCCTCCCCGCCGGACTGGAGGTCTCCGGCTCCCTAACCGTTGATCCCGACGGCGGTGGTTCTGGTAACGGCTCGCGCGCGGACTGCGATCAAGGAGGCAGGACCGAGCGCACCAACCTTCTGGGGCTGCCAGCTGCGCGGCGTCCCCGCGGCTGCCGCATCGCGCTGGTGCCCCAGGACCACTCGACCGCCCTGCACCCGCTCATCGCGGTCGGTCGCCAGATCTTCCTGGCCTCCCAGGCCGCCGGACGCACCCTGGGCGAGGCCGATCAGTGCGCCACCGACTATCTCTACGCCGTCGGACTCGACGAGTCTCTCGCCGACCGCGTGCCCAGTCGTCTCTCCGGAGGCCAGCGCCAACGCATCAGCCTGGCCCTGGCCCTGGCCGCCGAGCCCGCCCTCATGATCGCCGACGAGCCCACCACCGCCCTCGACGTCGTCGCCCGAGCCGAGATCCTCAGGCTCCTGACCTCCCTGACCAGCCTGCCCGAGGCCCCGGCCCTGCTTCTCATCACTCACGACCTGCCCGCCGCCGCGATCTGCGAGAACGTCGTCGTCCTTCACGGCGGCGCCGTCATAGAGCGCGGCCCCGCAGCCCAGGTCCTGGCTCACCCCGAGCATCCGGTCACGGCCGCCATGTGCGAGGCCGCCGCCGAGGAGACCATCGACGGGGCCCTGGCCGCTGCCGGAGCCGCCGCATGAGCGGGCTTGAGGCACGTGGTCTGACGCGCTCCCACCCGGGGCTCGACGGTGAGCATCACGTGGCGTTGCGTGGCGTGGACCTCAGCCTGGCGCCGGGGGAGAACGTGGCGCTGATCGGGCGCTCGGGGTGCGGGAAGACGACGCTGCTGCGGGCTCTGCTGCTGCTCGACTCCCCGGGCCCGCAGGACCGGGGCGAGGTGCTGCTGGACGGTGAGGCCGTGCGCAGGGGTGGTGCCCGGAGCCTACGAGCCTTTCGCCGGGCGGTGCAGTACGTGCCCCAGGACGCCGCCGCCACGCTCGACCCGCGCCGCCCGGTACTGGCACAGGTGACCACCCCGCTGCGCACCCTGGGCGTGGTGCGTCATCGCGATGACGCCGATGCACGGGCTCGGCAGGTGCTGGAGAGCCTGGACGTACCGGCCGACATCTGGGGATCGCGGCCGCACGAGATCTCCGGGGGCCAGGCCCAGCGGGTCTCCATCGCCCGGGCCCTGGCCCTGTCGCCGCGCTACCTGCTGCTCGATGAGCCGGTCTCCGGGCTCGACCCGGCCCTGCGCCGCCAGACCCTCGACCTGCTTGCGGCCATCGAGGCCGAGCCCGACGCCGCCGCGAGCGACGAGGAGGAGCCCGCCGCCGAGGCCGGAGCCCGGCCCGCCCCGGCTGACTACTGCGCCCGGCCCGCCCCGGCCCCTACTGGTGGTGTCGCACGACCTGGCCGCCGTCGCCCGTGTCTGTAGGCGCGCACTGGTCATGGACGACGGCGCCATTGTCGAGGACGCCCCCATGCACCACATCCTCACCCGACCCAGCCACCCGGCCACCCGCACCCTGCGCGACGCCGTTCCCACCCTGCCGACCGCAACAACCGGCTGACGACCGCCCCGACCGATGACACCCCGACACAGGCCCGAAGGAGCATCCATGTCATTGCCCGCCCCCGCCGTCACCCGCCGCCAGGTCCTCGCCGCCCTCGGCGTCGGAGCAGGCGCCGCCGCCATCGCCTCCTGCTCGCGCAGCTCCACCGGTGACGGCCGCATCCGACTGGCCATGTTCCACGCCCCCGAGAGCAAGCTCAACCCGCTCACCAACGACGGCTCCAAGCTCGTTCGCTGGTCCTGCGCCGAGAGCCTCACCACGCTCAACGCCGACGGCGACGCCCAGGAGCTGCTCGCCACCGCCTGGAAGCGGGAGGGCGAGACCACCTGGCGCCTCACCCTGCGCGAGGGTGTCACCTTCCACGACGGCACCGCCCTGAGCGCCGAGAACGCGGCCGCCGCCCTCACCTTCGCCGCCACCGCCGCCAAGCCGCCGCGCGTCCTGGACGGAGTCAAGCTCACCGCGAAGGCCGACGGCAAGGACCTCCTCCTGACCACCGAGGGCCCCCGACCCCCTCATGCCGCAGCGCCTGTCCAGTCCCCAGCTCGTCATCCTGTCCCCGGCCGCCTACCCCGAGTTCCGCCGACGGCGCCATCGACCCCGTCGGCCACGGCACCGGCGCCTTCATCCTCAAGCAGGCCAACGGCTCCTCCGGTGCCACCCTGGAACGCAACGACAAGTACTGGGGCACGAAGGCCACCGCCCCCGGCATCGACGTCACCCTACGTTCCCGACGGCGCCGCCCGCGCCAACGCCCTGCGCACCGACACCGCTGACATCGTCGAAGCCCTCCCCGTCGCCCAGGTCGGCAACATCGACAAGAACCTTCTCCACGAGGTAGCCACCCGCGCACCTCCACCCTCTACCTCAACACCCGCTCCGGCCCCTTCGCCGACCCCGCCCTGCGCGCCGCCGCCCGCAATGCCGTCGACCCCGCCGCCCTCATCAAGACCGTCTTCGAGGGCCACGCCGACTCCCCCGTCGGGCTCCTGGGGCCGGCCGTGCCCTGGGCCGCCGAGCTGCGCGCCTGGAAGAAGGAGACCTACCCCGGAGCCTCGGGTGCGGCCGCCACCGGCAAGGTCCCCGGCGCCACCGCCGCCGGGACCGTCCCCGCCGGCACCGCCATCACCCTGGCCTCCTACACCGACCGCCCCGAGCTCGGAGAGATGGTCCCCCTCCTGGCCCAGCAGCTCGAGGCCGCCGGCTTCAAGGTCACCCAGGACGTGCGCGAGTACAACCAGATCGAGTCCGAGGCCCTCGCCGGCAAGTTCCACGCCGTCCTCGTGTCGCGCTCCACCGTCCTGGACTCCGGCGACGCCGTCGCCTACATGACCGCCGACTTCTCCTCCTCCGGCTCCTACTCCACGAGGCGGCCTGCACGACGAGAAGGTCGACGCCGCCATCTCCCAGGCCGCCGCCACGCAGCCCGGCGACGAGCGCCACAAGGCCATCATGGCCGCCGAGCAGGCCATCCTCGCCTCCGGCGCCGCCATCCCGCTGGCCCACGAGCGCCTCATCCAGGGCGAGGCCGCCGGAGTCACCGGCGCCCAGCGCGACCCGGGCGAGCGCGCCCTCATCACCTCGGCCACGACCGTGAAGAAGTGAGCGGCGTGCTCACTCGGCTCGCCGGGCGCCTGCGAACGGGCGACCTCGTCACCGGCATCTCGCGCCTGCTCGCCCTGGCCTGCCTCGTGGGTCTGGTGGGCATGCTGCCCTGGCTCTCGGGCAGGACCCGGCCCTGACGATCCTGCGCGCCACCTCCTCCGACCGGGAGCCCACACCGGAGGTCCTGGCATCCATCCGCAAGAGCATCGGGATCGACGGCGGCCCCCTCCACGTCATCGGCCACTGGTTGGCCGGAGTGGCCCGCGGCGACCTGGGCCGCTCCTGGGTCTCGGGAGCCGACGTCGGCCCGGATGCCGTGGACGCCTTCGGAGTCTCCCTGAGCCTCATGGCCGCCGCGCTCGGCGTCGGGGTCGTCGTGGCCGCCGCACTGGTCCTGCCCGCCCTGCGCGACGGGCTGCGAGGGCGACCCCGGCCCCGCGGCGGCGCCGCATCCGCGGTCCTCATCTCCCTGCCCGAGTACCTCCTCGCCCCGATCCTCATGCTCGTCCTGGCCGTCTACCTCAGGATCCTGCCGCCCCTTCGGGTGGGGCAGCCCCGAGAAGGTCATCATGCCGGCCCTCAGCCTGGGCCTGCCCACCGGCGGCTACCTCGGTGGACTCGTCTCCGACGCCGTTACCGCCACCTTCTCCGAACGCTGGGTGGCCACCTGGTCCACCGCCGGCATCCGTGGCCTGACTCTGGCAGGGGCCGTGCTGCGGCGGGCCCTGGCGCCACTGACCGGGCAGGTGGCGCTCGTCGTCGTCGCCCTGACCGGCGGCGCGGTCGCCGTGGAGAAGATCTTCGCCATCCCCGGGCTGGGGCGCGAGCTCCTGGACGCCGCCTCCGCCCAGGACGTCCCGGCCCTCCAGGCCCAGATCCTGCTGCTGCTCGCCCTGGCGCTGACCACCGGCGTCATCGCCGGAGCGGTCCGACGCCTCCTCATGGGGCGGGCCGCTGGGGCGGGCGGACTGACGGCACCGCCCCCGGTGGAGCACCCGGGGCGGGCTGCCCGCGTCATCGCCGTCAGCGGTGCCGCCCTGCTGGCCCTCATGGTGGCCGTCGGGATCCGGCGCGACCCCTACGCCGTCGTCGCGGACAAGCTCGCACAGCCCAGCGCAGCCCTCCCGCTGGGCGCCGACTCGCTCGGGCGCGACGTGCTGGCACGGGTGGCTCACGGGGCCGTGTCCACCGTGAGCGGCGCCGTCATCGTCACGGTGGTGTGCTTCGTCATCGCCCATGCTGGTGGGGCTGGCGCCGCGGGCGGCCACGGGATTCATCGAAGTCGCCAACGCCGCCCCGCCGATCCTGGCCGGCCTCATCGTCGCCGGCGTCTCCGGGCCCAGCGCCACGGGCGCCGCCATCGCCGTGGCCGGCGTCGGCTGGGCGCCCCTGGCCTCCCACGCCGCCGGGCTCGTCGCCGAGAACCGGCAGCGCCCCGACGTCCTCCTCGCCCCGGTCCTGGGGAAGGGGCGGTTGCGGATCACCCTGACCCGGGTCCTGCCCGCCGTCGTCGGCCCCCTGGCGCGCCACGCGGCCCTGAGGCTGCCCGGCAAGGCCTTGGCCCTGGCCGCCCTGGGATTCCTCGGCCTGGGCGCCCAGAGCCCGGCACCGGAGTGGGGGCTGGTCCTGTCCGACGCGCTGCCCTACATCGAACGGGCCCCCTGGGCCGTGGCCACGCCCGCCGCCGCCCTCGTGGTCCTGTCGATCACGTCGGTCGCCGCCTCCCGCAGCATGCGGCGCTGAGACCGCAGAGGCCGCAGGAGCCGCTGAGGCCCGGTGGTAGCGGCCCGGCTCCGGCCGGGCCCAGGCCGGGCGCAAGGGCTGCGCCGTCGGGCACAGATAACGAGGCGGGCGCCAACCGCGCGATGGGTTGGCGCCCGCCTCATCAGCGGACCGGGGTCTCAGCCCTCCAGGGCGTGGAGGCGGTCGATCGGGGTGGAGACGGCCTCGCGGGCGCGCACCACGGCCTCCTCATCGGGGGCGTCGTAGAAGCACAGGCACTTGACCGTGTCCTCACGCACGTAGGTGCGCAGGAAGCTCACCTCCGGCACCTGGGCGTACTTGGGGGAGTTGGCCTTCTTGCGCGCCAGGTAGGTCTCCATGGAGATCTCCTCGGGGATGTCCCACTCCACGAGGTAGTCGGCCTTGCGGGCCAGGGCTCGCACGTCCTCCAGCTCGGCGCCCACGAGGCGGACCTCGTCGGGGCCGGTGACCTCGGCGTCGGCCGCAGCGGACCGGACGGCCTCGGTCAGGCCGGTGACGTCGTCGGAGTCGAGCTCGACGATGGTGAAGATGCGTTCGTGACTGGCGGTGACCTGCGACTCCAGGACGGAGGCGCCGGCGGCCTCAACGGCCTGGGAGACCTGCGCGATGAGGGCCTCGGCGGCCTCGCGCGACGGGGTGGTGGGGATGAGCTCGAAGAGCTGGAGCGACATGGCGGCTCCTTTCCGTAGGGTGTGCGTACCAACCTTGCGGTCCAGCCGAATTATTCCCGCCGGCTCCGGTGAACTGATGACCTGCTCGCTCTGCGGACTCACATAGGTATGAGTGTGCCCAGCGATAGGCAGGCATGGGAGGTGTTGGCCGCCTGTGCTGGCGAGAGTCTCCTTCCGGTCCTGCGTCCAGTTGTGCGTCGGCGGGACTTGGCGCCTCGGGTGCGCCGGCGTGCTGAGCAAGGTGGCCTGACGGCTTCGCCGAGCCGGATCGTGACTCGATCAGCCTGAGAATGTCCAAAACGGAGACAAAGACCCGAAACAGGGCCAAGGCGTCAGACAAGAACCGCATGATTCCAAGGTTCTATCAGCCACCTGATCGAGCCGCAGGCTCCTTTGTATCCGTTTTGGACATTCGGAGCCCTTCATCGTGATCGGCGCCTTGCCCGTTACGCTGTCACTCGTGAATGAGCTCGACAGCGTCAGCAGCAACGGAACCCCGGCCTGGGACAGCGCCCGCTACCTGCGGGAGATCCTCAAGGCCCCCGTCTACGAGGCGGCCGAGCACACGCCGCTCCAGGAGATGCCCGCCCTGTCAGCCCGCCTGGGCAACACTGTCGAGGTCAAGCGCGAGGACCTCCAGGCCGTCCACTCCTTCAAGATCCGCGGCGCCTACAACGCGATGCGCTCCCTGAGCGCGGCCGAGCGCGAGCGGGGCGTCGTCACCGCCTCGGCCGGCAACCACGCCCAGGGCGTGGCCCGCTCCGCCGCCCTGCTGGGGATCAGCGCCATCATCGTCATGCCCACCGTCACCCCGCAGATCAAGGTCGACGCCGTTCGCGCCCTGGGCGGCGAGGTCCGCCTCCACGGCGACAACTTCGACGCCGCCAAGGCCGAGGCCACCCGCCTGGCCGAGGCCGAGGGCTACTCCTACATCGCCCCCTTCGACGACCCCCGCGTCATCGCCGGCCAGGGCACCATCGGCCTGGAGCTCATCCAGCAGGACGCCCACCTCGACCGCGTCTTCGTGCCCGTGGGCGGCGGGGGCCTGGCCGCCGGCGTCGCCGTCCTCATCAAGCAGCTCATGCCCGCCGTCAAGGTCATCGGCGTCGAGCACGAGGAGTCGGCCTGTCTCAAGGCCGCCCTCCTGGGTGGCGAGCCCATCACCCTGCACCACGTGGGCCTGTTCGCCGAAGGGGTGGCCGTGCGCCGCATCGGCGAGGAGACCTTCCGCATGTGCCGGGCCCTGCTCGACGACGTCGTCACCGTCTCCTCCGACGAGACCTCTGCCGCCGTACGCGACATCTTCGATGACGTGCGCGCCATCTCCGAGCCCTCCGGGGCCCTGGCCCTGGCCGGTCTCAAGCGCTACGCCGCTGAGCACCACCTGTCCGGCGAGCGCCTCGCCTTCGTCCTGTCCGGTGCCAACCTCAACTTCCACCAGCTGCGCTACATCTCCGAGCGCAGCGAGATCGGTGAGCAGCGCGAGGCCATCCTCGGGGTCACCATTCCCGAGGAGCAGGGCTCCTTCCTGCGTTTCGCCTCGGTCCTGGGTGCCCGCTCGGTCACCGAGTTCAACTACCGGCTCTCCGCGGCCCGTGCCGCCACCGACCCCGCCCGCATCTTCGTGGGCGTGCGCATCGCCCGCCGCCAGGAGCGTGCCGAGATCGTGGCGGACCTGGAGGAGGCCGGCTACGACGTCATCGACCTCACCGACGACGAGCTCGCCAAGGTCCACGTGCGCTCCATGATCGGCGGGCGCGCCACCCCGGGCGTGCCTGAACGCCTCTTCTCCTTCCTCTTCCCCGAGTCGCCCGGGGCGCTGGCCCACTTCCTGGAGGTCCTGGGCACCCGCTGGAACATCACCCTCTTCCACTACCGCACCGACGGCGCCGACTACGGCCGCATCCTGTGCGCCTTCGCGGCCGGGCCCGACGACGTCGAGCTGACCGAGCACATGGACCGCCTCGGCTACTCCTACAACGAGGAGACCACCGACCCCGCCTTCCGCTTCTTCCTGGCCCGTTGATCCGTGAAAAATGGGGCCTCCCGGCTCTCTGAACAGCAGGGGGGCGGAGTGGCCGGGCCTGTTGTGGCAGGTATCATGAAATAAGAGGTCGCTACTTCTGTTGGAGTTCCCATAGAGTTATTGATGATTCATTTGTCGCGGCCGGGCGTGCCGTGATTGCGTAGAGCGGCCTCCATCTGACGTGATCCCGGCCCGGCCTCCCTTTGACCAGGAGAAATAACATGACCCGTCTTGCCGTCGTCGTCGGTTCCGTCCGCCCCAACCGTGTGGGCGGCTCCATCGCCCAGTGGGTGGTCGACCAGGCCAACGAGATCGAAGGCGTCGAGGCCGAGATCGTCGACATCGCCTCCTTCAACCTGCCCCTGTTCTCCGAGGAGGTCCCCCCCGCGCATGGCCGTCCCCAGCGACCCGGCCGGCGCCGCCTTTGACGCAGCCCTGAAGTCCTTCGACGCGCTGATCTTCGTCACCCCCGAGTACAACTTCTCCATCCCTGGCGCACTGAAGAACGCCATCGACTTCCTCCAGCCCGGCGCCGTGGCCAACAAGGGCGTGGGCGTGGTCGGCTACTCCTACAGCGTCGGCATCCGCGCCGTCAGCCACCTCCAGCAGATCCTCCAGGGCATGGGCGCCACCGTCGTGGCCTCCAATGTGTTCCTGTCGCTCAACACCGACTTCGCCGACGGCGCCTTCTCGCCGGCCTCCTTCCACGACCCCGAGGTCCCGGCCATGGTGCGCGACGTCGTCGCCCACTCCGACGCCCTGGCCTCCCTGCGCTGAAGGCGCGGAACTCGGCTGACCAGCTGAACCGGAGGACGCCAGTCCACCACGTCGCCGTCGGCGGTACCTGCGGGTGCCCCGGCGGCGACGTCGTTCGTGCTGCGGCTGCCGGGACTCGGATCAGCGGGTGGGTAGGGTTTCCATCATGACTGAGCGCAGCGAGCGAGGCGGTTCCCACCGGGACGACAGGGGCGGACGCGGTTACCGGGGTGGTGACCGTGGCTACCGGGATGGCGAGCGCGGCCGCTCGCGCCGCGTCTACGACGACGAGCCCCGCGACGGCCTCCTGGCCGACCTCGTCGGCCACCTCCACGCCCTCGACGGACGCTCCTACGCCGCCTACAAGGCGATCGTCGGGCGTTACCGGGCGCCCGCCGGCTGGTTCCTGCACGTCGACCGTGTCCAGGCCGACCCCTACGCCCCGCCCACGCGCATCCACGTGGACGTGCCCACTGACCTGCACGGTCTGGAGCTGCTCGACGAGGCCGACCTGCTGGCCGACGCCGACCGGCGCCTGGCCGTGGGCGACTTCCTCACCCGCGAGCTGCACGCCGGATTCCGTGGCACGGCGCTGTCGATCGCCTCTCCCGGGCAGGAGATCCTTCAGCGCTCCAGCATCATCGTGCGCCCCGACGAGAAGAAGGAGGGGCCCGGTTGGGTCCTGGAGATCCGCGCCCGTCTGGCCCTGCCCGCCCAGGGCCGCTCCATCCAGGGCCACGAGGCCTCCCGGATCGTGGGGCGCGACCTCGTGCGCGAGCTGGAGGAGGCCATGGACCTCACCGGCGAGCGGGGCGACCGGCTCGTGCGCCACATCGTCACCCTCGAGGACCACCGGGCCCTGACCGCGACGGTGGCCCGCAACGGCTGGGTGTCCTTCCTCGCCGATGGCTCCGTCCTGCCGCGCCGCTCCGGGGTGAGCGACGAGCCCCTGGATGGTGGTGTCCCCCTGGAGGCCCCCGACTCCATGGCCGCCACGGTCGAGCTCCCCCACGCCGGAACGGTGCGCGGCACCGTCGTCGAGGCGGGGGTCAACGTCATCGTCGGAGGCGGCTACCACGGCAAGTCCACGTTGCTGAGCGCCATCGAGCGCGGCGTCTACCCGCACGTGCCCGGGGACGGGCGCGAGCTCGTCGCCACGGTCTCCCGACGCCGTCAAGGTGCGGGCCGCCGACGGGCGCGCCGTGACCGGCGTCGACCTGACGCCCTTCATCTCCCACCTGCCGGCCGGGCGCGACACCGCCTCCTTCACCACCCGCAACGCCTCGGGATCCACCTCCCAGGCCGCCTCCATCATCGAGGCCGTCGAGGCCGGCTCCACCGCACTGCTGCTGGATGAGGACACCTCCGCCACCAACCTGCTCATCCGTGACTCGCGCATGCGCGAGCTGGTGGCCGCCGAGCGCGAGCCCATCACGCCCCTGGTGGACCGGATCACCGCGCTCTTCCGCCGGCGGGGCGTCTCCACGGTCATGGTCATGGGCGGCTCCGGGGACTACCTGGACGTGGCCGACCGGGTCCTGCTCATGGACGCCTACCACCTGCGCGACGTCACCGAGCAGGCCCGCCGGGTCGTGGCCGACCAGCCCCGGCCCGTCACCGAGCTGGAGGACTTCGCCGAGCCTCGGCAGCGCGTCCCCGAGCCAGCCCCGCCGCGCACCCGTCGGGGACCGGTGCGCACCCGCGCCCAGGGCATCTCCACCCTCGTCCTGGACCGGGAGAACATCGACATCTCCGACGTCGGCGGCGTCACCGACCCCGGGCAGGCCGAGGCCATCGCCTACGCCCTGCGTGCCCTGCTGGAGCAGCGCTTCGACGGGGTCTCCCCGCTGCGCGAGTGCCTGGACGACCTCGAGGCCCTGCTCGACGACGAGGGCCTGGACGCCCTGACCGACGAGCACGAGCGGCCCGCCTTCCTCGTGCGCCCGCGCATGGTCGACGTCGGGGCGGCCGTCAGCCGCTACCGCAAGCTCGAGCTGGCCGGCCGGCCCGGCGAGGACTGAGCGGCGGTGCGACGCGGCTGCACGTCCGGCCTCCCGCCGCACACACTTCGACAAAATCTTCA